>Ga0187872_10001617_pt1 | contig 22342 bp, 18 predicted proteins | sample June2016WEW_16_4_FD_132973 | JGI IMG/M metagenome (GOLD analysis project Ga0187872, IMG submission 132973) | Peatland microbial communities from SPRUCE experiment site at the Marcell Experimental Forest, Minnesota, USA - June2016WEW_16_40 | ecosystem: Environmental > Terrestrial > Soil >...
CAGGCGAGGCGGGCCTCGTCCTTGGGTGTGACATCGTCGCCGGCCTTGTACTTCCAGTGCGCGGCGATGCCCTCCTCGGCGACGCGATGCATCTCCTCGGTGCGGATCTGCACCTCGAACTGGTGGCCGCCGGGCGCGATCAGCGTGGTGTGCAGGCTCTGGTAGAGGTTGGGCCGCGGCATGGCGATGAAGTCCTTGATGCGGCCCGGCACCGGGCGCCAGATGGAGTGCAGCAGGCCAAGCACCGCGTAGCAGTCCTGCACCGACTGGCAGATGACGCGGATGGCCAGCAGGTCGTAGACCTGGTCGAGGGGGATCTTCTGCTCGGAGAGCTTCTGCTGGATGGAGAAGAGGCGCTTGATGCGCCACTCCACGCGGCCGGCGATCCTGTGCTCGGCCAGCTTGCCTTCGAGCGTCTTGACGATGCCTTCGAGGAAGACCACGCCCTCGCCGCGCAGCGCATCCACCTCATTGGAGAGCTGCTCGTAGGCGAAGGGGTCGGTGTAGCGGAAGGCCAGGTCTTCCAGTTCGCCGCGCAGCTTGCCCATGCCCAGGCGGTGGGCCAGCGGCGCGTAGACATCGAGCGTCTCCTTGGCGATCTTCTGCCGCTTCTCGCTGACCAGGTGCTCCAGGGTGCGCATGTTGTGCAGGCGGTCGGCCAGCTTGATGATGACGACGCGGACGTCGGTGACCATGGCCAGCAGCATCTTGCGGATGTTCTCGGCCTGGTGCTCCTCGCGGTTGGCAAACTTGATCTTGTCCAGCTTGGTGACGCCTTCGACGATGTGCGCCACCTGCTCGCCGAAGCGCTTCTCGACCTCTTCGGTGGTGACATCGGTGTCTTCGACGGCATCGTGCAGCAGGCCGGCGGCAATCGCGGTGGAGTCCATCTTCAGCTCCGCCAGCACCAGCGCGACCTCCAGCGGATGGCCCGCATAGGGATCGCCGGAGGCCCGTTTCTGGCCCTCATGCTGCTCCAGACAGAAGGCCCACGCCTGACGGATGAGCTCGAGGTCGTCGCCCGGCCGGTTCCGATGGACCTCTGCGAGCAGGCGAGCAAACTTGGCATCCATCTCGCCAATGGTCTTCGCGCTGGAGCCGGCAAGGTGCTCGGCCGCGGACTTCTCCGCCGGGCTGTTCTCCTTGTTGCCCACCGGCGCAGGGCCCTCAATCGCAGACTCCGTGAGCACAGGCCCTCCCTTATCCACCAGCCTCGAACGCGGGGAACCAACCGGTTCCGGGCGCAGAGGCTTCCGTGGAGGCGGGTGCGGCAGAGCTGTCTCACGCTCGATGCCTGCACCCGTCGCGATGGAGTCGGAACTCGTCCCTTCCTGCCTCGAAGGTGCGGTCTTCCCGGAGCTTCCCGGGGCCGCTGGAGTGATTGCCATAGCCCATTATAGGCGGCTGCGCAAGAGTGCCCCAACATCCTCGGCAATCTGGCCGCATTGCAAGCACATCCCGGACGTGGACGATGGCGTGCAAAGGGGCGCCCCGGAAGGGGCGGACGAACCCCAGGAGACGATTTGCAGAGAGCGCAGCGGAGTCTGCGGATTGGACGGGTGATGCTGGTCACAAGCCGCTCTGGGCGCGGTCTGAGACAATCAGGGGAACTGTGCGAGGTTCAGATCTATGGCAACGGCTGCGGCACCAGAGGTGAAGACCATGCATACGCTTCCCGGGGACGCGGTGCGCCAGATCCAATGGCGGTTTGCGGAGCGCTTCGACCTGCAGATGCTGGTGCAGTCGGCGCGCACCGTGGCGCGGACAACGGTGGCGCAGATGGTAGCGGCGGGGGAGCGCAATACGCATGAGTGGACTCCCGCGAAGGCCGAGATGATGGAGGCCTTCGACCGCGCCGGAATCACCTCTGCCTTTATGGAGCCCGAGGAGGGCGGATTCATCGCCGGGCCGAAGAACCTTGCGCTCTCGCTTGCTGCCTTCGAGTTGGCGTGGGTGGATGGCGGCGCGGCGACCGGCAGCCTGGCGAGCTTTCTGGCGCTGGCCCCGATCCATGAGTGCGGCACCGCCGAGCAGATCACCCACTACAAGACGCTGGCTGCGCCGTCGCAGACGGGCGATGGCCGCAAACCGTGGCGCGGCGCATTCGCGCTGACCGAGCCGCTGCCCTACGTCGGCGTGGACACCGGAATTCTGAGCGGCAAGCTGCGCATCGCGGAGTGGAAGGACGGCGCGGAGCCGATCTTGCAGGTGGACAAGCGCGGCCGCTTCATCACCAACATCGCCTTCGCCAACTTTGTCACCGCGGCGGTGACCTCGGACGATCCGCGCATCAAGGGCAGTTGCGTGGTGATTCTGGAAGAGGGCGACGAGGGAATCTTCGACCGCGGCACGGCGACAAAAAAGCTGGTGCACCAGCTCTCGTCCACCGGCGACCCGATCTTCAACCTGAAGGTGCCGGCCAGCCGCATCATCGGCGGATACACGGTGCAGGACGGCGTGATCGTGCCGAACTTCAGCCACAGCGAGGTGATCGAGGCGGTCTTCCGCCGCACGCGCGTCACCGTGGGGTTGATGACGGCGGCCAAGCTGCTGTCGGCGGTCGAGCCGGTGATCCGCTACCAGAGGGAGCGCTTCCACGGCGCGGCCGGCGTGAAGCCCGGCTCCATGCGCTACGAGCTTGGCATCCAGCAGCGCGAGGATGCGCTGCACCGGCTGGTGGACGTGTGGGCCATGGGCGAGGCCGCCGCGTCGCTGGGCTTTGCCGCAGCGCGAATATTCGACGAGCTGGAGCCGCTGGAGAAGCAGAAGAACGCGCTGATGAAGCAACTTGGAGTCAGCGGCAAGCGCGCGGTACTTAAGGCGCTGCAGGAGAGCGAGCAGCGGGCCATCAAGATGCTTGGGCTGGCCGCAGACGATCCGCGGCGCGGCGAGCTGGCCGCCGATCCCATGGTGGATTTCGTGCTGAAGGACGCCGAGGCCGACATTCTGTGCCCCGCCACCAAGCTGTGGAACACCGGCGCGGGCGCCAACATGATGCGCGAGGCAGTGAGCCTGATGGGGGGCTATGGCATCACCGAGGACTGCCCCGGATTCCTGGCCAACAAGTGGATGGACGCGCAGTTGGAGGCGACCTACGAGGGGCCCGAGGCGGTGCAGCGGCGGCAGTTGACGATCACCATGACGCGCGATGTATTTCTGGCGCAGTTCCGCACCTGGATCGCCGAGATGCGCAGGATTGCGGGCGAGCATCCGGGGACCGGCGCCTGCACGCTGGCCTCGGCGATGGAGATGTGGCAGTGGACGCTGGCGCATCTACAGAACGCCACCGATCCTGCGGGCAACAAGCTGTACCACGGGCAGCGCCAGGGCGTGACCTTTGCCCTGGCCGACGCGCTCTGCTGGCTGATGGCATCGCGCTGCCAGATCCTGGACGTGCTGGAGCTGGAGGCGCGCGGCCCGCAGGATGCCGTTGCCGCCGTGGGGCTGGCCGGGACCGTGCAGTTCCTCAGCGACCTCGCTCATGTGCAGGCGGCGCGCGCGGCGGGCGAGGTTTCGCGCATCTGCGCCGAGCTGGTCTTCGGCTACAACCTGCACCCGGCATGGGGCGAGCAGGGCAGCAAGCACTGCTTCACAACGCAGGAACTCGATGAGTTGGAGGAGACGATGCCGGGAATCTCGGCCTTCGCCATCGACGTGATCGACGCGAATGGAGGTCATCCGCCGAAGGCCGGGCCATGCGCGGGATGTGCCGGAGCAAGCGAGTTCCAGCGCATGCAGAACAAGCTCTGCACCTGCCTCAGCGGCTCGCGCCTGGCCAAGGACCGCGCCGCCGATACGGTGAGCAAGGTGATGATCCCCGAAGCCCTGGACTATCCCGCATGAGTGGCGAAGCCAATGCCGCAGACGCAACGGCTTCAGAAAGCGCCGCGGCTCCGGATGTAGACCGCGCGACGATGGAGGTGGACATCGCCTGCGTCGGCTTTGGCCCGGCGATGGGCGGCTTCCTGACCACGCTGACGCGCGAGTGGGCCGCGCATTCCGACGACCCAGCCTTCGCCAGCCGGGTTGCGCCGGGAATGCCGCTGCAGGTGCTCTGCTACGAGCGCGCAGACGACATTGCCGCCGGAGTCAGCGGGGTGGTCACGCGGGCCAGGGGCATTCGCGCCAGCTTTCCGGAGCTCGATCCGGCGGAGATTCCCATGGCCACGCCGGTCAGCGAGGAGCGAGTAATGTATCTGCTCGATCCGATTGGAGCGAGCCGGCGGTCGTTTGCGCTGCGCGCGGGCGATGCGCTGTTGCGCGGGCTGGGCGGGCTGTTGGGCGTGAAGGACAGCGCGTACGAGCTGCCGTGGACGCCTGCATTTCTGCACAAGCACGGCGGGCTCGTCCTCTCGATGGGCCAGTTCAACCAGTGGGTCGGATCGCAGTTGATGGCCACCGGGCTGGTGCAGATATGGCCGGGAACGCCGGTGAGCGCGCCGATCTTCGCGGGCAACGCGGGCAAGGAGAGATACTCCGTCAAAGGGATTCGCCTGGCCGATCAGGGTGTGGACCGCACGGGCGCGCCGGCGGATGGATTCATGGCGGGGATGGATGTGCATGCCCCGCTGACTGTGGTGGGCGATGGGCCGGTGGGCGCGGTTGGCCAGGCGCTCGACCGGCGAATCGGAATGCCTCCGGGACACGCGCAGAGCGATTGGGCGCTGGGCATGAAGATGGTGATCGAGCTGCCGGAGGATTCGCCGCTGAAGCCGGGCACCGTCTGGCACACCTTCGGATTTCCCGAGCCGGAGATCTTCGGCTTCCTCTATGTGCACCCAGACCGGCTGGCGTCAGTGGGAATCTTTGTGCCGTCGTGGATGGGCGATCCTTCGCGCACGGCATACCGCTATTTGCAGCACTACATTCAGCACCCCGCGCTGTGGCGCTATCTGAAGGACGGAACGCTGCGCTCGTGGGGCGCGAAGTCGCTGCAGGAGTCGGGCAAGCACGGCGAGCCGTTCCTGACGGGCGACGGATTCGCGCGCATCGGCGAGGGCTCCGGCAGCACCAACATGCTCACCAACTCCGGCGTGGACGAGGCGTGGACCACCGGCGTGCAACTGGCCGACGCAGTGGTGGAGCTGCTGCGCGCCGACAAGCCATTCACGCAGGAGAACCTGTTCGCCAGCTATGTGGCGCGACGCCACGCAAGCTCGCTGGAGCGCGAGGCCGAGCAGGCAAAGAACGCGCGCAACGGATTTCATCGCGGGCTGGTGCGGGGAATGATCGGCATGGCTCTGGCCGGACTGACGCGCGGGAAGCTTTCGCTGGGTGGAAAGATTCCATCGGCGCGGGAGCAGATCCATCCCTTCTCGCCGGATACGGTCGGCGGCATCAAAACGAAAGAGGCCGAGCGGCTGGCGAAGGATGCGCGGCTCGGTGGGCGTCCGCTGCACGAGGCGTTGATGACCGCGCGCGGCTGGCCGGAGATCGCGCTGGACGGACGGCTGCTGGTGACGCAGCAGGATGCGCTGCTGATGGGCGGCAAGGTGCAGGCGATGGCCGGCTTTGCAGACCATGTCGTCTTCCGCGACCCGCATCTCTGCGCGGCGTGCGCGGAGAAGACATGCGTCGCCATGTGTTCCGGGCAGGCCATTACGCAGGGCGCGGAGGGCGCGATCGCCTTCGAGCGCGAGAAGTGCGTGCACTGCGGCGCGTGCCTGTGGAACTGTGCCCACACGCCCTTCGGCGAGAACACCAACATCGAGTTCCGCGCCGGGGCGGGCGGACTGCACTCGGCGGAGAATTGATTCTTCGCGCAGAGAGATAAAATTGTCATTCTGAGCGAAGAGAAGAATCCCCGCATTTTGTATTACGCAAGATTCGCTTCGCCATCAGAATAATGTTCAACGCACTCTTTCAGGCAAGGAAGTCTTATGGCACAAGCATTGCAAATCGTGGTCTGCGCGGGGATTGTTCCCGATCCGCTGCAGACGCTGGAGCCGGTGACCGGGCCGAATGGGCCGGGGCTGAAGAATGAGATGGTGCTGCCGGCGGTGCTCGATCCGTGGGCGGCCTGCGCGCTATATGAGGCGGCGCAGTTGGTGGCGAAGAACCCCGGCAGCAAGCTCTGGCTGGTGAGCCTGGGGCCGAAGGCCAAGCTGCAACAGGTGATGATGACCGTGGGGCAGAAGGCGGCGTTTGAGCTGGTGCCGATCGACGGCCCCATCGGCGGCTTTCCCGACGCGCACTCGACGGCGGCTGCGCTGGCCGAGGCGATTGCCGCGCTGCCGGGGCTTGACCGCGAGCGGCTGCTGCTCTTCGGCGGATGGGAGTCGGCCACGCGCGGTGCGGGCGTCACGTTGCAGCTTGTGGGCGAGCGCCTCGGCATCACAGACCAGTTTCAAGGCGTCGACCAGATCACGCTCGGCGAGGACGGATCGTTCGAGGTGCTGGAGCGCGTGGAGGGAGGCAGGCACCAGGTCTCGGTCTGCGCGGGCGCGCCCGCCGTGCTGGGATGGGCGACGGGCAATCTTGCCGAGCCGCGCAACAATCCGCAGACCGGCATGGCGAATATGCGCGGCATCCTGCCTGCGTTGCAGAAGGCCAATCGCGTTGAACTGGCGGCCAACGGCCTGCGCTACGTCTCGGTGGGCCTGCCCAGGCAGCAGCGCGAGACGCGCGTCGAGAAGAACATGGCAACCGACGAGATTGCGCGCGAGCTGGTGGAATGGATCGGGGCGGAGTGAGCACAATGGAGACGATTCTGGTACTGACGCACGTGGATGAAACTGGCTCGGCACTGACCAAGGCATCGCTGGAGGCGGTGAGCGCGGGCGTGGAGCTGGCGCGCCAACACACAGCGACGCTGACCATTGGGATTCTTGGTGTGGATGCAACGGCTGCGGCTGGCGCCGTGGCTGCAACCGGCGCGCGCCTGCTCGCCGTATCGGGCGAGGCGTTTGCGCAGCCGCGCTACGCCACCGACGCCGCGGGATGCGAGGCGCTGTGCCGCGCGGCGCAGGCAAGCATCGTTCTGGCTCCGGGCAGCTCGCGATTCACGCGCGTCGCCGCCGGAGTGGCGCATCGGCTAGGCGGATGGATCGACACGCACATCACATCTCTTTCCAGCAACGACAGCGTGGATGCGACACGCTGGTTCTATCGCCAACGTGTGGAAGCGACCATCAGCCGAGAGGCGCGCCCGTGGTTCCTGCTGCTGGACGCGGGGACGCACGCGGCGTTTGCGGGCGAAGCAGCTGCCGCGCAGGTTGAGGTGGTCGCGGTCACTCTGCCGACAGTGCGCACGACAGTTGAAGGGCTTCGCTCGCCGATGCGCGACGCGCAGACGATCCGCCCGGACGCGCGGCTGCTCTTTGTCGCGGGAGCGGGCTGGACCAAGAAGCAGCCCGACGGACAGATCCACGTTGCCGAGGCCGGCCAACTGATTCTCGCGTTCCTGCGCCTCAGCGGCGCGTCGCTCGGAAGCAGCAAGTCGCTGGCCGACCAGAAGGCGGAAGGCGAGGAGCAGTCGGTGCTTCCCTTCCTGACGCACATGAACCAGATCGGGCAGACCGGATCGACGCCGCGCCACGCCAAGGGGCTTTCCACCTGCTGCCACGGCGAGGAGCCGCACGTTGTGGGCTGGCGCTTCATTGGGGAGCGGCGCGCCATCAGCCTCGACCCGAACTGCGGATGGACGCGCGGCAAGGCCGACGTGGTCTACGTTGCCGACGCGTTTCATGTGATGGCGCAGGTCAATGCGCTGCTCGAGGCGCGCAGCGCATAGGTCTCTGGCCGAGTGAATTTGTTCGATCCCACCCTTGCGGCAAGAACAAGTACGCCGCAAGGATGGGGCACCCACTGCGGCTTTGTTCACTCAGACGCGGGGCACCATGGAGAGATCGACAGTCCACACATAGACGGCGATGGCCGCGAAGAGAAAGAACGCGGCGACCCACACGCGCCAATCCAGATGTGCCCGTTTCCAGTAAGGTTGCTTATGCGATTCCTGATCGTAGGTAGGAGTGAAGTCCGGCTCGTGCGCTTCGTCGCTATGGTTGTGCATGGTGTTGCTCTCTCCTGCCCGCGGCTTTCGAGTCTGTCTCTTCCCGGCCTGCTGCTCAGAGGGACACAAGCTGTCTGATGCCGATTCTGCATAGGGTGGATCGGGATTGACCGGCTTTTCAGATCGGTACGAACCTAGCTTGCGCCGCCGCTGGTCATTCCGCTGACAACTTCGACCGGCAGAATGCCCATCTCGCGATAGATGGGATGGATGGCGGCGCGCACGGCGGGCAGGCGAGTGGTGAACCACAGCGAGCCGACGAGCACGACGGTCCCGTTGAGGATAACGGTCAAGGGCGCGCCGATCCAATGCGCCATGGTTCCGGCCAGCAGGCTGCCGAAGGGCGCCATGCCCACAAACGCGATGGTGTAGTAGCTCATCACGCGGCCGCGCTTGTCTTCGCTGACGATGGTCTGGATGATGGTGTTGCTGGACGCCATGCCCTGCATCATGCCGAAGCCTGCGACCAGCATCATCCCCATCGACAGCCAGAATGTGTGCGAGAGGCCGAAGCCGATCAGCCCCGCGCCGAAGACCGCGCTGGAGACGGCGATCTTGCGGCCCAGGCCGAGCACGCTGCGTCGCGCGGCCAGAAGCAATGCGCCCACCAGAGCGCCCGATCCCATGGCGCCCATCAGGAAGCCGAAGGTGTGCGGGCCGCCATGCAGCACGCGGGCCGCGAAGATCGGCATCAGCACCACGAACGGCATGCCCATCAGGCTGATGACGGCAAAGAGTAGCAGAATTGTGCGGATGGGCACGAACTGCGAGACGTACGTCCAGCCCTCCTTCAGCTCGTGCAGCATGGAGGTAACTGCGCGCTTCGCTGTGGGGGCGTGGACGCGCATCATCAGCAGGGACGCGATGACGGCCAGGTAGCTGACGCCGTCGATCAGGAAGCACCAACCCTCGTTGCTGACCGCAATCAGCATTCCGGCCAGCGACGGGCCGATGAGCCGCGCCATGTTGACCATCGACGAGTTGATGGCGATGGCGTTGCCCAGGTCTCTGCGGTCTTCGACCATCTGGACGAGGAAGGCCTGCCGGCCGGGCATGTCGAAGGCGTTGATGACTCCCTGCATCGCGCTGAGCGCCAGCACCCAGGGGATTGTGATGCGTCCGGAGAGCGTAAGCGCGGCCAGAGCGAGCGACTGCACCATGGCCAGCGTCTGCGTCCACACCAGGACTTTTTGGCGGTTGAGCCGGTCCACCCAGACGCCTGCGAATGGGGCGAGCAGAAACGTGGGAATCTGCCCGGCGAAGCTGACCGTGCCCAGCAACAGCGCCGACCTGGTGAGCCGGTAGACCAGCCATCCGGTGGCGATGCGCGTCATCCAGGTGCCGATCAGCGAGATGCTCTGCCCGCCGACGAAGAGCTGGAAGTTGCGATGGCGCAAGGCCCGCCACGCATGCGATGCGCGGCCTGCGATGCGCAGTTCCACCGCCTCGGGCGACTCCACCGCCTCCGTGCCCGCGCCAGTTGGTTCTTCCGGACCGCTCAAAGCCGCATCCTCATTCGCATTCGATTGCACTGCATCGGATTGGGGTCTCGTGTGTCTTTGAATGATTCCATCCGCTCAACCGGCAGTCGGCAAGAAAACCTCTCCTCCCCCATTCTCTCGCATCGGACCGTGTGAATGGTCAGTCCAGGGACCTCGGCGCGCTTGGGATAACACAAAAGTGTCATGGAGGTACCGCGAACGTTCGCGCAAAATGCATAGGTGGAATAGCGAAAGGGACCCTCCACGCCGATAGTACAAGTAGCGTGTGACGGTGAATACGGGTACAGGCCCAACCATTACTATGGTCCTCACCGTTCCGGCCCGGCCCCAAACTGCCGAGGTCACATAAGGAGAACTTGCTATGCAGTATGCAGTAGCCTTGGCGTTTGTTATCGTTGCAGTTGCTCCCCTCATCGGCATCTGGTGGGGACATGTGTGGGCGAAGACCAATCGCATGACTCTGCGGGCGATACCCCCGTCGACCGAGCAGACCAGTCAGGCCGCATAGATCGGTCTCAAAAAGTGGAGAGAAGCGGGTGAGTCGCCAAACGGGCGCGCCCGCACCTCTTCGACTCCCTGCCGGGCGCAGCAATGTTGCCGCAATCGTCCAGCCAAAGCCATCGGCTCCTGCCAAAGTCTTCGGCGATTCACACCGCCCCATACCTCTTTGTGTGAGTTTCTGTGCGGCTGATGCACGCTCCTGCTGTAAGAAGCTGCGGAACGAAGTATTCTGTAGAGTGTGAGCACAGAACAGATTCGAATTCAGCTTCCCGACGGGTCAGTGCGCGAAGTCGCGCGCGGGACTACTCCCCTGGAAATCGCCACTGGCATCTCGCCCCGGCTGGCCGCTGCGGTCGTCATCGCGCGCATCCGTCCGCTGGCGTGTTCCACCCAGGTCTCAGAATCGAGACCTGGGGCACCCGCTAATCCCACCCGTGACGGTGAACCTGTCACGAATGGGGCACCCGGTTCCGCGGCCGACGCCAGCTCGGACTCCGAAGCCGCGATGTACAGCTCGGCCGGCGCAGGCGACGATGGCACGCGCCTGGTGGACCTCGCGGCGCCGCTGAACGAAGACGTGGAGCTGTGGCTGCTGAAGGAGGCCGACGAGGCCGCGCTGAAGGTGCTGCGCCACTCCGCCGCGCATGTGATGGCGACCGCGATTCTGGAGCTGTTTCCCGAGACCAAGCTCGGCCATGGGCCGGCGACGGAGAACGGTTTCTTTTACGACGTCTACCGCGAGACTCCGTTCACCGAAGCCGACCTCGCGGCCATCGAGGCGCGCATGGCGGAGGTCGTGGCGCGCGACGAGCCATTTGTGCGCGTGGAAGAACCGCGCGACAAGGGGTTGAGCGAATACTCCGCGGCGGGCGACTTCATGAAGGTCTACTTCATCGAGAAGTTCACCCATCCGGGCGACGCAATCTCGCTATACAAAAACGGCGGCTTCACCGACTTCTGCCGCGGCCCGCACCTTCCCTCCACGGGCCGGGTCAAGGCCTTCAGGATCACCTCCATTGCGGGCGCGTACTGGCTGGGCGACGAGAAGAACCAGCAACTGCAGCGCATCTATGGCACGGCGTTCTTCAATACGAAGGACCTCGACGCGCACTTCAAGCGGCTGGAGGAGATCAAGGCGCGCGACCACCGCGTGCTGGGTCGTCAGCTCGACCTCTTCAGCATTCAGGAGGTCGCCGGCGCGGGGCTCATCTTCTGGCATCCCAAGGGCGGGCTGGTCCGCAAGACCATGGAAGACTGGATGCGCGAGGAGTGCGTGCGGCGCGGCTACGACCTGGTCTTCACGCCGCACATCATGCGCCGCGAGCTGTGGAAGATCAGCGGCCACGAGGGCTACTACAACCAGAACATGTACCCGCCGATGGAGCTGGACGACGCAGAGTACCGGCTGAAGCCGATGAACTGCCCCGGCCACATTCTCATCTACAAGTCCAGCCCGCGCAGCTACCGCGACCTGCCGCTGCGCTACGCCGAGCTGGGCAACGTCTACCGCTACGAGCGCTCGGGAACCATGCACGGCCTGCTGCGCGTGCGCGGATTCACGCAGGATGACGCGCACATCTTCTGCACGCCCGGCCAGATCGAAGACGAGGTGGTGGCGTGCATCGACTTTGCGCAGTCGGTGCTGAACACATTTGGTTTTACGGAGTTCAAAGTCGAGCTTTCCACCTGGGACCCCACAAGGCCGAAGGATTACACCGGCGAGGCCGCGCATTGGAACCAGGCCACCGACTCGCTCCGGCACGCGCTGGAGCGCCGCTCGATTCCCTACCGCACCATTCCCGGCGAGGCCGCGTTCTACGGGCCCAAGATCGACATCAAGCTGGTGGATGTGCTGGGCCGCATGTGGCAGCTCTCCACCGTGCAGTTCGACTTCAACCTGCCCGCGCGCTTCGAGCTGGAGTACAAGGGCGAGGACGGCGAGCTGCATCGGCCCGTCATGGTGCACCGCGCGCTCTTCGGCTCGGTAGAACGCTTCTTCGGCGTGCTGATCGAGCACTACGCCGGGGCGTTTCCCTTCTGGCTGGCGCCGGTGCAGGTCGGCCTCGTCCCCATCTCCAGCGACAAGCACCTGGCCTACGCGGAGAGCGTCAAGGCCACGCTCGAAGCGGCCGGCCTGCGCGTGGAGCTCGATGCGCGCAACGAGAAGATGAACGCCAAGATTCGCGACTTCGGCCTGCAGAAGGTGCCGTTCATCCTCATCCTGGGCGACAAGGAATCCGCCAGCTCGAGCGTCAGCGTGCGCACCCGCGGCAAAGGCGACCAGGGCTCTGCCACGCTGGATGAGTTTGTCGCGCGAGCGCAGAAGCTGGTGGACGAGCACGCCATGGAGTTGTAACCTATGCCGACTATCTCCAACTTCTATGGAATCCTTGTGCAGATGTACTGGAACGACCACGTTCCGCCGCACTTTCATGTGCGTTATTCTGGATACAAGGCGACCGTTGGCATTCAAAGTCTGAGTGTGCTCACGGGCGGGCTGCCGCGCATCGCTGAACGCCTGGTGCTCGAGTGGGCCACGGAGCATCAAACCGAGTTGATGGAGGACTGGAGACTATGCGAGATCAAGGCGCAGCCATTGCAGATCGCACCCCTGCCGTAATCCCGCCCATCGTCTGCGATCATCCTGACGATGTAGCGGAGGTGCGCGCCGACAGGAATTTCAGTCTCTGGGTCAAATTTTTCGACGGTACCGAGGGCACGGTCGAGATGTCGGCGCTCGTCCATTCGCCCAACGCGGGTGTCTTTGCAGCTCTGGCCGATCCCGCTCGCTTCGCGCAGGCACGCGTCGAACTCGGCGCCGTCACCTGGCCGGGAGACCTCGATCTCGCTCCCGATGCGATGTATGCTGCCCTGCGCCAACACGGCGTATGGAAACCCGAATAGAAGCGGTGCTGCGAGTGCTTACAGAACTCCGGCCATCATCGCTAGATATGTTTATCCACCTGCTCTCTCTTGGTCGCGTGCCCTACGCTGAAGCGCTGGAGATTCAGCGGCGCGTCATCGCGGCGCGCAAGCAGGGCCGCATCGGCGACACGCTTCTGCTGCTGGAGCATCCGCCGGTGATTACGCTGGGCCGCAACGCATCGCGCGCCAACATTCTGGTCAGCGACGAGTGGCTGGCGAACCGCGGAGTCGAGGTGCATGAGATCAATCGCGGCGGCGATGTGACCTATCACGGCCCCGGGCAGCTCATCGGCTACCCCATCGTCGATCTGCGCGGTGAGTGGCCCGGCAAGCGCGGCCCTCATCTCGGCTCCGTCGACTTTGTCCGCCTGCTGGAAGAGGCGCTGATCCGCACCTGCGCCGGCTTCGGCGTGATGGCCAAGCGCATTCCAAAATGCACCGGTGTCTGGACGTTGGGAGGCGGCGATGATTTGCGCGACGATGATTTGCGCGGCGGCGATGAACCGCACAGCGTTGGCCATCACAGCGCGGTTCGCGAGAAAAAGCTGGCCGCAATCGGCGTGCATGTCTCGCAGGCGGTCACATCGCACGGCTTTGCCCTGAACGTCACCACCGACCTCGGCGACTTCGACTGGATCGTCCCCTGCGGCATCCGCGACCGAGGCGTTACCAGTCTGGAACAAGAGGCTTGCGACGGCATGGAACCCACCATGGACCGCGCAATCCACGCCACCGCGCGCAACTTCGGGCGCGTCTTCCAGCGGCAGATGCTGTGGTGCGATTCGCTCGAGCAACTCCTTGCGCCGTCGGGCGATCGAATATAAAGGCCGAAAAATAGGAGTGCCGCGTGCGCCCTCGCGAGCATCTATTCAGTGCGGCCCGCGCGCTCTGTTCGCAGCGCGCTGCCGGTCCCAAGCCTTATAATCCATAGGCGCACGACCGCATTCGCAGCGCCCACTAACTCTGGAAGGAATCCGATGCCGACTGACGTAGTTATGCCGCAGATGGGCGAATCCATCACCGAGGGCACCATCACCAAATGGCTCAAGAAGGTCGGCGATACCGTCGAGCGCGACGAGCCGCTCTTCGAAATCTCCACCGACAAGGTGGACGCGGAGATCCCTTCGCCCGCGGCCGGAACGCTGACCGAGATCAAATTCCCCGAGGGCGCGACCGTCGGCGTCCACACTGTCGTCGCCATCATCGGCGGCGGCGCCGGCGAGCCAGCGACAGCTCCCGCACACGCTGCGCCCGCACCCGCTGCACCCGCACCCGCTGCGCCCGCACCCGCTGCGCCCGCGCCGGTTGCGCCGGCAGCCCCAGCCGCGTCAGTAGCCGCCGACGAGCGTCCGCGCTCCTCGCCGCTGGTGCGCAAGATCGCCAAGGACAACAACATCGACCTGAACCGAGTCTCCGGAACCGGCCCGTCCGGGCGCATCACCAAGACGGACATCCTCGGCTACATCGCGAATCCCGCCGCGAAGCCCGCGCCCGCCGCTCCGGTCAAGTCCTCCGCCGCAACTCCCGCCGCAGATGCTCCTGTTCCCGGCAGCCTGGTCCCCATGACCAAGATGCGCAGCATCATCGCGCGCCGCATGGTCGAATCCAAGCGCACCAGCCCGCACGTCCACACCGTCTTCAAGGTGGACATGACGCGCATCGTGCGGCTGCGCGAGCGCGAGCGGACGAAGTTCGAGCAGCGCAACGGCGTCAAGCTGACCTACATGCCGTTCATCACGCGCGCCGCCATCGCCGCGCTGCGCAAGCACCCCATCGTCAACGCGACGGTGGAGGGCGAGGCCATCCGCTACAGCAGGAACATCAACATCGGCATCGCCGTGGCGCTGGAGTGGGGCCTCATCGTTCCCGTCATCAAGCGGGCCGAGGAGCAGAACTTCCTGGGCATCGCGCGGGCCATCGCCGACATCGCCGAGCGAGCGCGCGGCAAGAAGCTTTTACCGGATGAAGTCCTGGGCGGCACCTTCACGCTGACCAACTCGGGAATCTTCGGCGAGCAGTTCGGCATGCCCATCATCAACCAGCCGCAGGCGGCCATCCTCGGCATCGGCGGCCTCAACAAGGAACCCGTGGTGGTCACTGACGAGGAGGGCAACGACTCTATCGCCATCCGCTCGATGCAGCACTTCTGCCTGGGCTTCGACCACCGCATCGTGGATGGCGCGGACGCCGGCAAGTTCATGGCCGACTTCAAGGCCTATCTCGAAGACTGGGACGAGGCGATCGGCTAGGAAACGTCAACTCGGTTGTAGTGTGAAGTCCCGATATACTTCCGAACACTGCGACATACACTGCCCCTGCGCAATATTCCCTAAGTCGTCCTGCGCAGCAACCCCAGCCCCAAACCGCCCGCTGCGATTAGCGCGCAGAAGTACGCGAATAAATCCCCGTGCGCGGAATAGAAAGTAACATCGCGCTCATAGTTGAAGCCCACGCGAAGGCTTGTGCGGATGTGTCGCGGCGCGGAAGCTACGACCCGTCCATAGGGATCGATCGCCGCCGTCACTCCGGTGTTGGTGGCGCGCAGCACCCAGCGATGGTTCTCGATGGCCCTCATGCGCACCATGTTCAGGTGCTCCCAGGCCGCGCTGGTGTCGCCATACCATCCATCGTCGGAGATATTCACCAGCACATCCGCGCCCATCCGGGCATACTGGCGGACCTCGTCGGCAAAGACCGACTCGTAGCAGATGAAGGTGCCATAGCTATGTCCGCCGGTGGCAAACACCGTCCTGTGTTTTCCGGGATCGAGTATGCCAACGTCCTGCAGCAGGCTCCCGGCGAAGAAGAACAGCTTCTTGTAGGGAACATATTCGCCGAACGGAACGAGATGCATCTTGTCGTAGCGTCCCACAAACCTGCCGTCCGATGTGATGAAGTCCGCGGAGTTATACTCGTCGTATCCGCGCTTCACCTGCGGGTCCGCATCGACAGAAATGTCCCCAACGATGATTGGCGCATTTGCAGTGTGCGCCAGGTTGGAGATCGCCGTGCGAAACTCCTGACTGGAGATTGACGCGGGCAGCGGCGGATCGAACACAATAAAGTCGTTCGGCGCCTCCGGCCACACAATCAAATCCGTCGGCTGCAGATAACGCGTGCCGCCGGAATCTGCGCGCTGTTGTGCAGAAACCGGGCCTGCACACTGAGTGCCAGGCAGCTCGGGGATCCCGTCGCATGCTTCATCTGCCGGAGGAAAGAGGCTCAGCTCGGAAAACGTTCGCAGCTTCTCGCCCATTGTAAGTGGGGGCCCGGCCTTGGCCGCCTCCGCACCTACTTCCAGGTTCTCCTGCACCAGAGTCGCCGTCGCTTGCGTTCCCTCGTGGATTGGCGGCTGAACTCGTCTTAGAAAGAAAACATACAACAGAACAATGGCCACACACGCCACCGCCAGCGCAGGCCGCGTGTAGCGCCGCTGCTTCAGCGAAATCCGCATCAGCCAAAGCGCATTCACCGACACAATTACAAAGGAAATTCCATACGCTCCTACATACGGCGCAAACCGCGTCAGCAGCGGATTGTCCACCTGCGTGATGCCGAGCAGGTCCCATGGAAACCCGGTAATCCGCGCCCGCGCCAGCTCCACCGCAACCCAGGCGAACGGACTGAGAAGAAGCGCGCCCCGCACTCCCAGGTTTATTCGCCCCAGGTTGGCGCGCCGAAACGCGGCGATCAGCGCGCCGAAGATCGCATGATAGAGCCCGAGGTAGAGGCAGAAGAGAACCAGAATCCCAGTCGCCGCAGGCTTTGCGATCCCACCATACAGGTGCATCGTCGCGTAGACCCAGTAACAGTTCCCCAGGTACCAGACAAACCCCGAGGCATAGCCCAGCGCCGCGCCCTGGGCCACGCGAAGCGGCCGCCCACCGGCGTCATTGCCGGTAAGTGCCCACAGCAAAGGGGCCAGCGCAACCCAGCAGAACGCCGTCCGCCAAACCGGCACAGGTCCCGCAATCGGAAAGGGCAGGACCTGCAGCACGCCCGACAAAAACGCCAACACCCACAGCCGAACCGGAATCGATCGCATTGTTACGCAGTCTAACATTGCGGCGCCGCCGCCACTAGCCCATGCACAATACACGCCCCCGGAGCGGCTTCCTCCAACCCGCAAATGCAGGCCCAATAACTGTTCTCGGCTGACCTTAGCAGACGATTAACTGCTAAGGAAGGCCTGCACAAGTGTTCGAGATTCCCTCGGCGGCTGAAGCCGCATTGGAAATAGGCCGCTTGCGGCGGGACTATAAGTCCCGCCCTTTCAAAACGGAGACTTATGCAGAGATTCCATAAATAATTGGCTGCTCCACTTAATTTATTTGCAAGACCGTTTCTACTTATGTATTCTCTGTGTTGACACATGTCTACGCACTTAGGCCCAGAGCTGTCTCTAAGTGAATGGTCATCCTATTGGAATATCCTGGACAACGCACCGGAAAAATGCGGTCGGGGAAGTTAATTCTCGATTGCAACAAGGAGGCAACACGTGGAAGTAAGCAGAATTATCGCGGAGATTGACGCACAGATTTCGAAACTTCAACAGGCACGCGAACTGCTCTCGGGCACCGCCGTGAAGGTCAAGGGCCGTGGCCGCCCCAAGGGAAGCAAGAATGTCAAGACCGCCGTGAAGGCCAAGCCCCGCAAGCGCAAGATCAGCGCCGAGGGCCGCAAACGCATCGCGGAAGCCATGAAGAAGCGCTGGGCAGAGCGCAGGAAGCTGGCCGCAAAGGCCCCCGCAGCCGCAAAGTAGCACCTGCCCGGGTCCTCCACGAGTTATCTTTCAAGCAGGGCGCAGCGCTCCCCCCACCGGAGGGCGCTGCGTTGTTGCGTTTAAATTCAAAGTTCCGCCACAACCTTCGACAGGAGATCCTGCCGCGAGCTTCCACAAGAGAGCCCTCCACCTAGCGCGTAACCACAACCTCGCGCATGTTGTCCTTGGCCAGGAAGAAATGAAATCCCTTGAACGACTCGAGCAGCCGCTCAATCTGGCGGTTGGTATAGTTTGTCAGCATCGGATACTCTCCCGCCCGCTGAACGTCCAGGGTGTTTGTACCGGTCAGGTGATAACGGTGGAAGTCCGTCTTCGCCGCCCCCGACGCAGACGGTCCCTTGGGCGGATGAAACATCGCCAGCATCTGTCCCTCCGGCACCATCACCGCGTGGATGCGCTCCAGCACCGGCGCCAGCAACTCCTCGGGCAGATAGTCCGCCGTGTCCCAGAACAGGACAACATCGAACCCGCGCCCGGAAAAGTTCAGGTGCGCCGCCAGAAACCGCTCGACATCGAGGCGCACCGCCTTGCCGTCCTCCTGGGGAAGGGACCAGTCGTGCCTGGCCGCGTCCTCCACCAGGTTCGCCAGGTAGATGCTGTGCCCAAGCTCGGTAATAAAGTTGATGTTGGTTGACGACGTCGGACCGATATCCAGGACGCGCAGCGATTCTTCGCCGCGCATCCGCTGCAGCAGTTGGCCCCATCCGCTGGAATGGCGCGAGACGCGGCCGTTTTCCGTTGCCGCGCCGCCGGCCTTGTCCTTGCCGCCAAAGAAGCTGGTCATCTCTCCGCCTCCATCCCGCTCAGCTCAGGTCCAGGACCTCGGCGTCCGTCGCGGGGTCCTGGGTGCCCGGCAGCCGCGCCGAGACCTCTGTCGCGGCCTCCAACAGCTCCACACGGCCCTTCATGCTCGCGTTCTCTTCGATCGACAACCTCGCCGCGACGATGTCTCCCTTCATCACCGCCGTATCGCGCAGCTCGACCCGCCCCGATGCACGCAGATCGCCTTCGACCAGCCCGAAGACCACCACCTCGCGCGCGTCCACATCCGCCATCAGGCGCGCATTCGGCCCCACCGTCAACCGGCTCTCCGGCAGCGAGATCATGCCTTCCACCACGCCGTCCATGAACAGGTCCTCTTTGCCCGTCACTTCTCCTCGAATCGTGACGGACCTCCCAATAACGGTCGAACCCTCGGCTGGCTTCATCGGATTGTCGCTCTCCCCGGCTGCAATAATGGCGCTGATTCTGCACTCATCGTACTTGCCGAACTATACCAGTCCCGCGTTCCCAGGCAAACCCACAGATTGAATTCACGCTAAACCCAATATATAAGTCTGAAGGCGCGCCCCTCGTCCTGGGGCGAAGAAACCCAAGGTCCGTTTTCCACGTCAAACCCAGGGAGACGGCAGACTGCATTTGCCCCAAACGATGAGAACCGCACCCTCGGCCGCCCAGTCCGCAACCCGGTCCCCCTATAATCACCCTCCGCGGCCCGCGCCGCCGCGCCGCCGCGCCCGGCTCTGGCCGCTGCTCAGCGCGTGCGCCCTGGCGCTTGCAACCGCCGGCCCAGCGCGCCACGCGGCGGCCTCGCAGGACACTCCCGCCGCTTCCCTGCCCGCCGTGCCGGCACGCGCCTGGGTTGTCGATTGCGCCAACAACGAAGCTCTCGTCATCCAGCATCCGGGCTCCTATTTGCGCTATCGCCTGCACGTGATCGACGAAAAAGGAGACCAACTGCGCGACCAGATCGAGACCCCCGAGGGCAGCGTCGCCCGGCTGATCCAGCGCGACGGCCGCCCGCTCACTCCGGCGGAGGACGCCGCCGAACGCCAGCGCCTGAACAACCTGCTCGCCTCGCCCAACGCCTTCGCCCGCCACATCCGGCGCGATCAGGAGAGCAAGCAGACGGGCGTCCACCTGCTCAAGCTGATGCCCGACGCCATGCTTTGGAGCTACGCCCCCGGCCAGCCCCAGCTCCCCAACCAGCCCTCCGGCGACCCCGCGCTGGTCGTCCTCGATTTCAAGCCCAATCCCGCCTGGTCGTCTCCCAACTTTGAAGCCGATCCGCTCACCGGCCTGGAAGGCCGCGTCTGGATTGAACCGCGCACCGGGCGCATGGTCCGCCTGGAAGGCAGCCTCACGCACGCCGTCAACATCGGCTGGGGCATCGTCGCCCACCTCTATCCCGGCGGCACCGTCACCCTGCAGCAGGCCAACGTGGGGGGCCAGCGCTGGATCGTCGAACATATCGTCGAGCAGCTCAACCTGCGCGCGCTGCTGGTCAAAAACGTCCATCAGCGCCTCGTCTTCGACACCGCGGACTACCGGCCCGTTTCCGCCATGCCCTACCAGCAAGCCCTCCAGGTCCTGCTCGACACACCGCTCCCCACTCGCTGACGCTTGGGAAGGTCTGCACAAGTGTTCGAGATTCCCTCAGCGGCTAAAGCCGCATTGGAAATAGGCTGCTTGCGGCGGGACTAAAGTCCCGCCCTTTCAAAATGGAGACTTGTGCAGAGATTTCCTTGTTCGTCCCAAATTGCGACGAACCGCAGGGCCGAGCAATGAATTCGTGGCGATGCGCCGCAAGAAGTGAGAAGATAGCGGAGACATGGAAGCGACAGGTTTTGCAGTAGCCATCATGGCCGCGGGCAAGGGCACGCGGCTCAACAGCAAGCGGCCCAAGGTGCTGCACGAGGTGGGCGGACGCGCCCTGCTGCTGCACGTCATTCGTGCGGCAGAGACGCTGGTTCCCGCCAAAGCGATCTATTGCATCGTGGGCCACGAGGCGGAGCGGGTGCAGGCCGCAGTGGCCGCCACGGGTGTCTCGTTTGTCCCGCAACCAGACCAGCGCGGCACCGGCCACGCCATGCATGTGCTCAAGGCCTGGCTGGAGCTCTCCGGCGCGCCGCTTCCGAAGCACCTGCTGGTTCTCTCGGGCGACGTTCCGCTGATCCGCCCCCAGACGCTCTCTGCGCTCTGCGAGCTGCACCTGAAAGAGCGGGCGGCGATGTCCATCCTGACCGCGGTCCCCGAGAATCCCACCGGCTACGGCCGCGTCCTGCGCCTCACCGCAGGCCAGCCCGATGTGCTTGCCATCGTCGAGCAGAAGGCGCTGACGCCGGCCCAGCTTGCCGCGCGCGAGATCAACTCCGGGATCTACTGCTTCGAGACCTCGGCGCTCTTCAGCAAGCTCGACCTGCTCGGCACCGATAACGCGCACGGCGAGCTCTACCTGACGGACATGGCAGCCCTGCTGGTGGCCGACGGCCAGCGCGTCGTGGCCTTGCAGGCCGAGAGCGTGGACGAGGTGCTGGGCGCCAACACCATCGCCGAGGTGATGCACCTGGATGCGACCATGCGCGCCGCCAACGCACGCCGCCTGATGGCCCAGGGAGTCACCATCTACCGCCCCGACACTTGCGTCATCGACGCCGAGGTCACCATCGGGCCGGACACGGTGATCGAGCCGTACGTCCAGCTTCTGGGCGCGACGCGCATCGGCTCGGAGTGCCGCATCCGCTCCTACTCGGTCATCCAGCACTCCGTCCTGGGCAACTGCGTCATTGTGCGCAACGGATGCGTTCTGGACCGCGCGGAGGTCGGCGACGGAGCGGTCCTCGGCCCCTATGCCCACCTGCGGCCGGAGAGCAGGATCGGCGAGATGGCCCACGTCGGCAACTTCTGCGAGACCAAGAAAGTGACCCTCGGCCGCGGCTCCAAGGCCAACCATCTGACGTATCTGGGCGATGCGGTCATCGGCGCGGGCGTCAACGTCGGCGCGGGCGTCATCACGTGCAACTTCGACGGCGCGAAGAAGCACATCACCACCATCGGCGACGGGGTCTTCGTCGGCTCCGACTCCACGCTGGTCGCGCCGGTCAGCATCGGCGACGGAGCGTACGTCGGCGCGGGCTCCTGCATCACCGAGGCCGTTCCCGCCGGAGCTCTGGCCATCGCCCGCGGCCGCCAGGTGACCAAAGAGGGCTGGGTCGCCGCCCGCCGCGCCGCCCGGGCCGCGGCACGCGATGCAAACCAGTCCGGCACACAGTCCCCCGCCCAAACCAGCGAGAAAAAGAAGTAGCCCTTCGCCGCCCGGCGATGTGATGCCCCGCGCCGGATTGCCGATAGACACCACATACCCGCGCGCGGCTGCGACCGGCCACGTGACGGCAGCGCCCTGGGAGCGCTTTCGGACCGCCTCGAGGCTCTGGAGCGGCGCTGCAGAGCAACGGAAGCCCACCCAAAACCACAGGGCAGCGGAGAGCATTGGCCTATGCAGCAGGAAATCGCGCAGACGCAGCAGGGATTCATGCCAGCGCCGCTGGGAGAGATGCCGGAGCAGCAGGAAGCTGTCTCTGAGCGGCAGGACCACATCCTGGTGGTCGACGACGAAGCCCCGGTGCGCGGCGTCCTGGTGCAGATGCTTGGGCGCAGCGGATACGACGTCACCGCGGTGGCCGACGCCGAACAGGCCCTGCTCCATCTGCAGGACGACCCCGGCTGCGACCTGGTTCTGGCCGACGTCATGATGCCCGGAGCCAACGGCCTTACCCTGCTCGACGTCATCTGCCGCAACCACCCCGGCCTTCCCGTCGTCATGCTGACCGCGCTGCACGA
>Ga0187872_10001618_pt1 | contig 22332 bp, 18 predicted proteins | sample June2016WEW_16_4_FD_132973 | JGI IMG/M metagenome (GOLD analysis project Ga0187872, IMG submission 132973) | Peatland microbial communities from SPRUCE experiment site at the Marcell Experimental Forest, Minnesota, USA - June2016WEW_16_40 | ecosystem: Environmental > Terrestrial > Soil >...
ACATCTACAACACGGTGCGTCCTCATCAGGCGCTCCGCTATCTCACCCCGCTCGAGTTCCTCGAGCGCTGGAAATCTCAACGAAAGAAAGCCGAGTGTCACTAATCATGTGGACGAGTACATTTGCTTGTAACCGCGGCGCGGGATTGCATACAATCACGGACGCTTCCTGCGACAACGGAGAGACGGATGAGCCGGCGAATCGCCGCAAAAATCACGGGAGTGGCCGGGTACGCTCCGCCGCGCATCGTCACGAATGCCGACCTCGAGAAGATCGTAGACACGAACGACGAATGGATTCGCACCCGCACGGGAATCCGCGAGCGGCACTACGCCGAGCCCGGCGTCGGGGCGTCGCATCTCGGGACGGAGGCCGCACGAAAGCTCCTCGCGGCCAAAGGGGTGCACCCAGACGAGATCGAACTGATCATCGTGGCCACCGTCACGCCGGACATGCTGTTTCCCGCCACGGCTTGCCTGATTCAAGAGCGCCTGGGCGCGGAGAACGCCTGGGGGTTCGATCTATCGGCCGCATGTTCGGGTTTTCCTTACGCGGTGACGGTGGGAGCCCAGTTCGTGGCTTCCGGGGCCCACAAGAAAGTTCTCGTCATCGGCAGCGACGTGATGACCTCGATCCTGGATTTCAAGGACCGCGCGACGTGCGTGCTGTTCGGCGATGCCGCAGGCGCCGTCTTGCTCGAGCCCGCCGAGTCCGGCGCGGAAGGAATTATCGACTTCGCGCACGACGTCGACGGCTCAGGCGGCTGCAATCTCTACATGCCCGCGGGCGGTTCGCTCCATCCCGCGTCGCACGAAACCGTCGAGAAACGAATGCACTACGTGCATCAGGAAGGCCAGCAGGTCTTCAAATACGCGGTGCGGAGGATGAGCGAGCTTGCCTGTCAGGTGCTCGAGCGCAACGGCTTATCGAGCCGCGACCTCGCGCTGGTCGTGCCCCATCAGGCGAATCTGCGCATCATCCGCGCGATGCAGGAGCGGCTCGGCGTGGACGATTCGAAGGTCATGGTCAATATCGATCGGTACGGAAATACAACGGCTGCCACGATTCCGCTGGGCTTGATGGACGCCGTGGAACAGAAGCGTCTGCGCAAGGGCGATCTCGCCCTGTTGATCGCCGTGGGCGCGGGCTATACGACCGGCGCCGTCCTGATGCGCTGGGCTTATTGAGGCGCAGGCAGCTTCGGTGGCACGGTGCGTAAGGCGGCTTCAGTTCACACCGAAACTATCCGTTTGATCGCCCAAGACAACTATCACCGGATTCGGGTCGGCGGGCACCGTGGTCGTTGAAACCATTACGATCTTCGCCGGCGAAACCGCGAAGAACGATCCCGTGAACGTGGCCGGTAAGGTCAGCCCGACATTTCCAGCTCCCGTCGCGGCCACGAAACCGGCATACGTCCCCGTGACCGCTTGTCCCGTCGTGTTTGCGACCGACGTGCTTGTATCTTGCGTGCCAGTGATCGTGCCGCTGGTCTCGGTTGTGTTTGCAAGAAGCGTGACGAAGCCGGAGAAATCCGGCTCGGCGGCCGCAGCGGGAGCGGAAGTGCCTTCAACGAATGTCGCGTTAAGCGCAGAGGCGGCGGCGAAGGGCGTCCCCGATTGCGGCTCGAAGATTCCGAATAGAGGCTCGTTGACGTTCGCGCCGATGCAGAGGACTTCGTTGGGAGCAATCACGTAGAAAGTGGGGCCAAGCGGGGACACAATATTGGTTTGGAGGCGGCCGTAGATGTCGGCTTCCAAGAAATTCCCGTTAAATGGGCCGCCACTCGCGGGGGTCCCACCCTGGTTTTCGACGACCGATAGGGAGAATGTTGTCCCGGCCGACCATGTGACGCTCGCGACGGCAACATCGGGAATGTATGTGACTCCTCCATTCGAGGTGATATTCCCGGTGACTGCGCCGACGCTTGTCCCGGTAAGCGAAGCTTCAGCGTTGCCAGGAAACGGATAGCCCGTCTGGTGAATCATCTTCCCTACGGTGAGATACGGCGTCGTCGAGCTCACTAGGTCCGTTTCGACAATGAAGGCCTCGGTTACAATCCCGCTAGACCCCAAGACCGGATACACGTCGTAGGTTTCGGTCGCGAGCGTTGGTGGCTCGATGGTCATCGTGCACCGCGCGGCCTGGGAGGTCGTCTGGAAGGTGCCGGAGAGAGGAATCATCGGGTTGACCGTCAAACTCTGAGGAATGTTGGCGTCCGCTTCACCCGTGTCGATATTTCCCGGCGTGCTCGAATTCGGGGGGACTTCGGCTGTGAAGCGACCGGCGATCACCATAGGGCCGGGGGTCCCGCCGCCCACCGCCGATACTGTGCCTGTAACTCCGAAAACGTAGTCCGTGCCGCTCGTGCCGGAGAGCGTGTTCGACCCACAGGTCGAGACACTCTGCTGGGCAAGTTCGCCCGATCCGCGATTCCCGCTGGCGTCGAATTCGATGAGGCGGCCGTGAACGCCGGTCGCGTCGAGCGCGAAATCGAAGGTGGGGGGAACGGTGAGGCTGCTGAAAATCAATTGGCCGCGATTGTCGCTTCCGATCGTGTAGGTGCCGGTGAATGTCTGGTTTTTCGGCGTTCCTTGGATGGAATTCACGTCCACCACACCGTTTATCTTGCTGTTTCCATCCGATGTGAAGCTACCGGCCATCACGAAGGCGCCTTGCAAATTGAACCCGCTAAGTTCAAATGCATAGTTCCCATTCAGCAGGTTAGCCACCGTGATGCTCAGACTGGCAGTGGCGGTCATCGCGGTCGCTTCGGAATCGGTGACCTGAACGGTGAAATTCGCCGTCCCCGGAGACGTCGGGCTGCCCGTAATACTTCCGTTTGAATTGAGCGTCAGCCCTGCCGGCAAAATGCCCAAGGTAACCTTCCAAGTATACGGGGTAACGCCGCCCGAAGCCTTAAGAGTCGTGGCGGGATAGGCGATATTGACAACGCCGTTTGGCAAAGTGGTCGTCGTAACTTCTAGCTTTTGTGGCGGCTGAATCTTGATTGTGACCGAGGCCGATTCGCTGGGAAACGCGATGGACGTGGCTGTAATAGTCACCGTGAACGCGCTCGGAACGTTAGGCGGGGCTGTGTAGGAGCCCTGCGTCGTAGTCGAAACGAAGGTTCCGGGATTTGCCGGGGCCCCCACACCGGGAGTAAATACCCAGGTTACACCGGCGTTTGTGGTGTCTTTGGGGACGGTCGCCTTAATCGTGACCATACCACCGGCGGTTACCTGGCGCGCGCTCAGAGCCAAGACGACGGAGTTGAAGTCTGCCGGAGTGCCGGCACAGCCCGCGATCTGAAAACAAGCAATGATGACGAGACTGCGTACGAAAAGGACTCCGGCGCGCCTGGCCATGGCGCCTCCTTCAATGAATATGCCGTCGGTATTCCTAAGAATTGCCCACATCCTTTAGACCACAAAACGGCGCGCCGGAGCCGAAGAATGACCGAAGGCAATAGCGTATCAGGTAACGGAGCGGGGCAAACGGAGCACGGCTCTTGCAGCACATGATCCTTGCTGAATTCTTCTCCTCAAAGATGTTTTCAGGGATAATGAATCGAAGAAGTCGCAAGCGAATGCGCTGACGGGGGGACAAGCATTTGCGCGTCGTGCTAACGGGCGGAGCGGGTTTTCTCGGGTCGCATCTGTGCGATGTGCTGATCGCAAAGGGTTGGGAGGTTCTCTGTCTTGATAATCTCATCACGGGCTCCGAAGCGAACGTCGCTCACCTGCGCTCGAATCCACGATTCCGCTTCGTCAAACAGGATGTGTCGAGCCCCATGGAAGTCGCAGGCTCGGTGGATGCAGTGATGCACTTTGCTTCGCCCGCCAGCCCTCCCGATTACATGAAGCACCCGATTGAGACCTTGAAGGTGGGTTCCTTTGGAACCCACAATGCGCTCGAATTGGCGCTTGCAAAGAAGGCGAAATTCGTCATGGCCTCCACGTCGGAGTGTTACGGCGACCCGGACATCAGCCCGCAGCCCGAAAGCTACTGGGGACACGTGAATTCAACCGGCCCCCGGTCCGTCTACGACGAAGCCAAGCGATACTCGGAAGCCGCTACGATGGCGTACCACCGGCACCACGGGCTGGATACCCGCATCGTTCGGATTTTCAACACCTACGGACCCCGGATGCGCCTCAACGACGGGCGCGCGCTTCCCAATTTCTTGTATCAGGCGCTCGTCGGCGAGCCGATCACGGTGTACGGCGACGGCAAGCAGACGCGCAGCTTCTGCTACGTTTCGGACTTGATCGAAGGAATTTACCGGCTGTTCGAATCGAGCGAGCATTTGCCGGTCAATATCGGCAATCCGCACGAAATCACGATCCTGGAATTCGCGGAGCGCGTGCGGGCACTTGTGGGCGCCAAGGTTCCGATCATATTCCGGCCACTGCCCCAGGACGATCCCAAGCAGCGCTGCCCGGACATCACGAAAGCCCGCCGCATCCTGAATTGGGAGCCAAAGATAGACCTGGAAGAAGGCCTACAGAGAACGTACGCTTTCTTCCGGGAACAGGTCGCGTCCCCAGGTCCGGCCCCCGCCCGCTAAGACCGCTGTTTACCTGGCAGGAGAATCAATCCGGCCGGCCAAAGCAATGATACTCGAACCCGCGTTTCTTCATTTCACGCGGCGAGAGCAGGTTGCGACCGTCAAGAATGAGTGGCCGGGCCATGGCGTCGCGCACGCGGTCCCAGTCGAGCTTGCGGAACTCGTCCCATTCGGTAGCGATAAGCAGCGCTTCCGAATTCTGCACGGCGTCGTAAGCGGACTTCGCGTATTCGATCTGCGGCAGGACCGCGCGCGCCCTTTCCATGGCTTCGGGATCGTAAGCGCGCACGCGCGCCCCCTCCGCCAGCAACTGGTTTACAAGCTCGATGGCCGGCGCGAAGCGAATATCATCCGTGTTGGGCTTGAAGGCGAGTCCCAGCACACTGACCTGCTTTTCGCGAATCACCCACAGCGCCTCGCGAATCTTCGCCATAAATCGGTCGATGCGGCTCTTGTTGATTTTCTCCGCTTCCTTCAACATCGAAAAGTCCACGCCCGAGCGTTCCGCGAGATAAACGAACGCCTGTAAGTCCTTCGGGAAGCAGAAACCTCCAAAGCCCAACCCGGCGGACAGGAAACTCCCTCCGATGCGCGGGTCCAAACCCATCGCGCGGACGACTTCTTCGATGTCTGCGCCAAGGCGCTCGGCAAGATCTGCCACCATGTTGGCGTAGGAGATTTTCATCGCGAGGAATGAATTCGACGCATGCTTGATCAGTTCCGCGCTGTTAATCGTCGTGACAACCCACACAGGATCCGGGCCTTTCGGGCAAGCGGGCGCATGGACGGGACAATTGAATTTCCCTTCCAGCACGGGACGATAGATGTCCTTGAGCTGCCTCTCTGCCGTTTCGTCCTCTACCCCCACGACGACGCGATCGGGATGAAGGAAGTCCGCCACGGCGGTGCCTTCACGTAGAAATTCCGGATTCGAAGCCACGCGGAACGTGACCCCGGTCTTGCGGCTGTAGACGGAAAGAGCGCGCTTCAGCTCCTGTCCCGTTCGCGCGGGGACCGTGCTTTTCTCGACCACGAGCTTGGGAGACTTCGCTTCAGTGGCGACCACGCGCGCCACGTGATCGATCGCGCTCAGGTCCGCATCGCCATTCGGCAGCGGCGGCGTTCCCACGCAGATGAAGATTGCGTCGCCAGCCGCGACCGCTTCGGCCGGATTCTCACAAAAGCTGAGGCGCTTCTCCTTTCGCGCCTTGGCAATCACTTTCTCGAGTCCCGGCTCGTAGATGGGCAGCCCGCCGGATTCGAGCGTCCGAATCTTAGCGGTGTCGTTATCCGTGCATACGACTTCGTGCCCTATTTCCGCAAAGCAGGCACCGGTCACCAGACCCACATAGCCGGTACCGATAACAGAGATTTTCAACACGGTCTCCCGATCACAAGGAATGACGTAAGCCGCGCAACCCAGTCCTTCATTTTGATATAGAGACCTTTGCGCGCCAACACAATTTTGGGACGCCGTTTCTCAGTCCCGAATGGTGGCGGCGGGCACGCAAATGCTTCCGGTCGTGAGCCGATTCAACGCACGCGAGCTTCTCGGCGTCGTCTATCTCACGGGTATCCTGAATGCCTACCGCGTCGCGATGCAGCCTTCGCCGAGCACACCCGCTGCGGCCGATAGGCAGAGGTGAGCGGTCAATCTTTGGTTTTCAGCTTGAGCCTGTGCTTGTTTTCCTCAAGGAAGGCGCGCAGATTGTCGGCAGCATCAAGCAGCCGGACCCACTGCTCATAGTAGAGTGTCACCGGGAAACGTCCGAGGCCGTACACGCTGACGCCTCCCTTTTCGCCGACGCGGAACTCGAGGCTGCCTCGCGGTCTTGTACCCGTCTGCTTTTCGAGTTCTGCAATGCGAGCCATCAATTCTTCTCTGGTGGGTTCGGACATGAGATCGCTCCGTGTGAAACTTCCGTAGACCGAATGATACCACTTGCTGGAGGCTTCAGGTTTCGGCGCTGGCGCGAATCTCCTGCCAGCGCTTGGGGCGCCTCTTGGCGTCGAGAACTTTCTTGCGCAACCGGATGGACTTGGGCGTGACCTCGACGTACTCGTCGTCGGCGATGAATTCGATGGCCTTCTCGAGCGTCATGTCGCGCGGCGGAATCAGCCGGATCGCCTCGTCGGCGGAGGACGAACGCATATTCGTCTGCTTTTTTTCTTTGGTGATGTTCACGTTCATGTCGTCTTCTCGCGCGTTTTCGCCGACGATCATTCCCTCGTAGACTTCGACGCCCGGTCCCACGAACATCTCGCCGCGTTCCTGGATTCCCCAAATCGCGTACGCAACCGAGACCCCAGGCCTGTCCGCGACCAGCGCGCCCGTGAGCCGCATGGCCATATCGCCGGCGTACTCCGTCCAGCCTTCGAGCAATGAATGAATCAGCGCCGTGCCGCGCGTGTCCGTGAGCAATTGGCCGCGCAGGCCGATCAGTCCGCGCGAGGGAATACTGAACTCCATCCGCACGCGGCCCGAATGATGGTTCACCATCTTCTTCATTTCGCCGCGGCGGGCCCCGAGCGACTCCATGACGATGCCGATAAACGATTCCGGACAATCCACGACCAGTAACTCGAGCGGCTCCACGCGGCGTCCATTTTCCGTACGCACGACGATTTCCGGCTTGCCAACCATCAACTCGTATCCTTCGCGGCGCATGGTCTCGATCAGGATCGCGAGCTGCAACTCTCCGCGGCCCAGCACGCGAAATGCATCGGTCGTACCGGCATCTTCCACGCGCAGCGAAACGTTCGTGAGCAACTCCTTTTCAAGCCGCGCACGCAAGTCTCGCGAAGTCACAAACTGCCCTTCGCGCCCGGCGAATGGGGAAGTGTTGATCGTGAAAACCATCGCCAGGGTCGGTTCATCGATCGTCAGCGGCTCAAATGGCGCAGGATGCTCGAGATCCGTGATGCTTTCGCCGATCTGAATGCCTTCGACGCCGGCGATCGCGACGATTTCGCCGGCCGCAACTTCCTCGGCTTCATCCCGTTCCAGACCCCGGAACGTAAAGAGCTTCGTGATCTTCGTGAGCTGAATCGTTCCGTCCAGCTTCGATATCCCCACTTCCGTCCCGCGCTTGAGGGTCCCGTTGAAAACGCGGGCAATCGCCAGGCGGCCCAGAAAGTCGCTGTAGTCGAGGTTCGTCACCTGAATTTGTAGCGTGCTCCCTGGATCACCGGATGGCGCAGGAATGGAAGCGACGATTTGCTCGAAAAGCGGCTGGAGCGTCGTCGAATCGTCATCGACTTGTCGGTGCGCCACTCCGGCTTTGGCATTCGTGTAAATCACCGGAAAGTCTAGCTGGTCTTCCGCAGCGTCGAGATCGATGAAAAGATCGTAGATCGCGTCGAGAACTGCGGCAGGCCGCGCGTCGGGCCGATCGATCTTATTGAGCACCATGATCGGCGGCAGCTTCGCGGCCAGGGCCTTCTGCAGGACATAGCGCGTCTGCGGCAGCGGGCCTTCGCTCGCGTCCACAAGGACCAGGACACCGTCCACCATGCGCAGCGCGCGCTCGACTTCGCCGCCGAAATCGCTGTGACCAGGCGTGTCCACGATATTGATTTTCGTGCCGCGATACGTGATCGCCGTGTTCTTCGCCAGAATTGTGATGCCACGCTCGCGCTCCAGCTCGTTCGAATCCATCACGCGCGTGACCACTTCCTGGTTTTCGCGGAAGATGCCGCTTTGCCGCAGCATGGCGTCGACGAGCGTCGTCTTGCCATGGTCCACATGGGCGATGATGGCGATATTGCGAATCGGCATTGTCATGCGAGCGGTCAAAGAAAAAGGGCTGCAAGCGCTGTCTTGCAGCCCCGATCCATTCTCTAGAATTTCTGGAGCAACAAACGCACGTTCATTTTAGCATGTGCGGTGAGGGCGTGCTCGATCTATCCGCGGGAATCGAACGCGATTCGATGCGCCTCCGGCCCGGCGGCGATCACGAACGTCCCTACCACAAGCACGATTCCTGCGAACGTTCCCATCGCCTGTCCGTAGCTCAGGTGATTGGTCATTCTCGCCTCAATGTAGGGAGCCGTCGAAGCGATAAGGACTCCGAGCTGGTAGGCGAAACCCGGGAAAAATCCCCGAAGCAGTCCCGGCGAAAGCTCGTTGAGATGCGCGGGGATCACACCCCACGCTCCCTGCACCATGAACTGCATCAGAAAGGCGCCCGCGGCAACGAGGCCTATGACCGGCGGCGAGAACACCCACACGGGAATGAGCAAAACGCCCAGAAGAACCGACGTCACCATGGCGCGGCGGCGTCCGTGGCGGTCCGAGTAAAAGCCTATGAGTATGCCACCCGAAATCGCCCCGAGCATCGAGATGGCGCTGACGATCGCCGTCGCGCGCGTGTTGAAATGGAGTTGGCGCTGCAAGAACGTCGGGTAGAGATCCTGCGTGCCGTGCGAGATGAAGTTCATCATCGCCATTAACAGGACCAGATAGACGAAGCGCTTCCAATCCGCGGTGAGAGCGCGGAAGTACTCGCTCCAGCTCTTCCTGGCGGCTGCATGGGCCTTCCACGCATCGCTTTCCTTTACCTTCGCGCGAATGAAGAACGTCAGCAGCGCGGGCAGGCCGCCGATGAAAAACATCGGGCGCCAGCCCCAGTGCGGGAAGACGGTCCAAAATGCAATGGCCGCGAGCAGATTGCCCAGCGCGTAGCCTTCTTGCAAGATGCCGGAGAGAACTCCGCGCCACTTTACAGGCACCGATTCCATCGCGAGCGAAGCGCCCACGCCCCACTCGCCGCCCATGCCAATGCCGTAGAGTAGGCGCAGAACGAGGAACGCCGTGTAGTTCGGTGCGAACCCGGAAAGGACCTCGACGACCGAATAGAACAGCACATCGAGCATCAGCGGCAGCCGCCGGCCGTAGCGGTCCGCCATCAGACCGAAGAGCAGGGCTCCCACCGGGCGCATCATCAGGCTCGCCGTCAGCGTAAACGCCATTTCGGTTACGGATTTGTGGAAGTCCGCGGCGACCTGCGAAAGAACGTACGTCAGAATGAAGAAGTCGAACGCGTCGAGAGTCCAGCCCAGGAAGCCGGCGAGGAGAGCGTTACGGGAATTGGCGCGCTGGTCAGACAAAATCGTTGCATTCATGATGCGCTGTGGGCCGGCCTCAGGCCCGGATGCAAAACGGCATCCGCGACGCGCGCGACCTGAACCATCTCAGCCACGTCGTGCACACGCACGATGTGCGCGCCGCCGAGAATGCTCGCGGTGACAGTCGCCGCCGTGCCCCACATGCGCTCGCTTGGCACCACGTCGCCGAGAACCTTTCCGATGAATCCCTTTCGGGACGTGCCTACCATCAGCGGAAAGCCAAGGCGTGCGAGTTCAGGCAGACGCGCCAGCAATTCGAAGTTCTGCGCGGCGCTCTTGCCGAATCCGACGCCGGGGTCGAGGACGATTTGAGACTTGGCCACGCCGGCGCGGCGCGCCACAGCAACTGCGCGGCGCAGGCTGGCCGCGACGTCGCGAATCACTTCACGCGCGAACGGCCGTTTCTGCATGGTGCGCGGCTCGCCTCGCATGTGCATTAGGATCACAGGCAGCCCGCGCCGGTGAGCGACTTCGGCGAGGCGGGGATCGGCGCGCAGCGCCGTCACGTCATTCAGGATTTCGACCCCGGAGTCGGCAGCGGCATCGGCAACCTCGGACTTGCTGGTGTCGAGGGAGACTGGAATCGTGAGCTGCCCGCGAAGCTTGCCAAGCACGGGCAAAATCCGTTGAAGCTCCTCCGCCGCCGAGATACCTTCCGAGCCGGGCCTGGTTGATTCTCCGCCAATGTCGAGGATGTCCGCGCCCGCGCGTTCGATCTCGAGAGCGCGCGCCACCGCCGCGTGCGTGCCGAGAAACAGGCCGCCATCCGAAAAACTGTCCGGAGTGACGTTGAGCACACCCATCACGAGCGTGCGCTCGCCGAGCACGAGCGTGCGCGACGGCAGCCGCAGCCTGAACTTCCTGCGCCGAAGCATGAGCCGCTATTGAATCACGGTTTTCGCGAAACGATAAGGAGGAAGCAATGGTTAAAGAAGACGTGGACTATTACGTCGCCGGAACGTAATAAGCGGCGCGGTGAGTGACGCGTGCACCCGGCTGCCTCGGCACTTTCACGCGTAACGTGTGCCATCCGGCGTGGACCGGCGGCCCGTCATAGCCGGGGGCGGGAGCAAAACCAAGCGTATATTCCGCACGAATTCTCTGCGCAATCTTGCGGAATGTGTCGGCCATCGTCTCGGCTTCGCGAAGGAAATAAAGCTGGCCGCCCGCGCGGCGGACGAGCTCGGCGAGATACAGCGTGTAGGGCGGAATGCCGGATGTGCGCGCCGCAGGCGTCACCAGCGTGGCGGCCTGATGCGCCGCCAGCCACTCCGGCGTCATCACCTTCGGACGATTCTCCGTCGAGACCGCGAAGATCTGGATGTCTTGAGCCGCAAGCAGGCGTGCCACATCGTCGAACGTCAGCCGGTCGTCGGGCCAGCCGGGTTGAGGGACACTGCTGGCGAAATTGAGCGTAAGTCCCAGTCCGCTGTCTTGCCCATCGGTCAGCAGGACGATTGCCTTTCGTCCTGTGCGGTCGGGGAAAAGTTCTTTGGCCGCGAGATACACGGCTTCGTAGATATTTGAACCTCCGGTGTCGCCGAGCAACGCACGGACGTCCACGCGCGCGACGGCGTGGCGAATCTGCTCGCGCACATCCGAAAACGGAAGCTGTAAATACGTATGCGCCGAAAAATCGACCACGGCCGCTTGATCGAGCGGTGCAAGCGCATCGATCAGCGCGTCGGCCGCCCGCTTCATTTCCTGCGCATCGGGCAAGATGCTTGGACTCGCGTCGATCACCAGCGCGACGCTCGCGGGCTGCGTCGAAGCATCGAAATAGGAAATCGGCCGCTCGATGCCATCTTCGAAGACCCGAAAGTCCGTGCGTTGTAGTCCTGGAACGGGCGTGCCGTCTTCGGTCGAGACGGTGCAGGTGACGGGAACCATTTCCGTCCGGACTGCGAGTACGTCGGGACCCGAGCGCAGACCGCCCGATGTTTCGTCTCCCGGGTTTGGCGCGGCGGTCGTGCGCAGTTCTCCGGTGGCCATGTCGCGCTTCCACGTAATTCCTTTGTCGAGCTGCTGTGGCCGGTTTGTTTTTTTCTGCTGCGCTCGGGAAGGCCCGGCAAGCATCAAGCTAAAGGTGAGGGCAAGGCACAGGAACAGAACTCGATGCTGCGGACGACGCTGCCCCGCCGCTTCACCCTGATTCAGCAAGCAGAAGAGCCGCGCTCGCATGGAGACATTCAGTCGAGATCGAAATCGCGAAGGGGCTTCTCGATCGGTGCGTCCTTGGCCTTCTTGAGGCCCTCGGCGAACTTTCGCGCAAGGACGTCCTCTTTCATCTTCTCGGCTTCGACCGAGGCCCGGAATTTCGCCTCGACGGCATCGGTGTGCTCTCGCAGCAGCCGTGCCGTGTCGTCGAGGTCAATGGAAGGTGCTTTCGGCGGCGGAACGTGTGACAGCACGACGCCCAGCGATCGATCGATCGTCAGCTTCGCCTGGCAGCACGGGCAATCGGCTTCGAATGTATCCGTGGGCTTTTTCGCCATGCCGGTATTCTACGCCACTTTTTGTCTGGTAAGAGAACGCTCCCCGAAACCCCAGTCGAGAGATTGCCCTGTCAAGCCAGGATGCTGGTGTGTCAGCGGTGCCGTGTTCCAAACTCGTGAGGGTTCTGGGCGTTGAATCCGATCCGGCCGCAGCTTCCCAAATGCGCGACCTGCTCGAGCACGATGGCTATCAGGTGGTATTGTATTTGTCTCCACGGCGTAGGACGCCGTGATTGTTCTCATGGATGAAATGCCTGATGTCGTGGTCGCAGAAACCGAGGGAATCGGCATGCAGCATATTCCTGTCATCTTGCTCACAAACTCGGCGCTGCCATCCGATTATTCCGCAAACTACAGAGTTGGCGCAATCGTGTCCATGAAAAAGCCTTGCGAACCTGAAAGGGTGCAACACGCAGTGCACCTGGTGGCGCCACCTCCGGCCGCACAGAGCACGGTCTATAGCGCGCGTTTGAATATGGCTGCGTTCGCGCGCACGTAAGCACACAAATACGAAAATCCCATAGCTCTGTCCTCGGATGTAAGGGTTCTCTAGGCCGGGGCCGGCTTTTCGCCCTTGGCGAGGCCGGGGAGCGGTCGAGGCTCGGGACGCAACGCGAGCTGCGGCTCCTTGGTCGGCACAGGCGGCGCGGCGGGGGGGGGCGGCGGTATTTTCTCTGGCAGTGGCTTGCCTTCCATCAAGAGCTTCAACTCCGTCGCGTCGAGGACTTCCCGGTCGAGCAGCGCCTGCGCAACGCGTTCGAGCGCGTCGCGATAGGTCTCCAGGATGTTCCGGGCGCGCGAGTAGCCAGTATTGACGATGGTGCGCACCTCGGCGTCGATCTTGATCGCCGTGTCCTCGGAATAATCGCGGTGCTGCGCGATCTCACGGCCGAGGAAAATCGCCTCTTCCTTCTTACCGAACGTGAGCGGCCCCAGCGGGCTCATACCCCATTCGCAGACCATCTGCCGGGCGATTTCCGTGGCTCGCTCGATGTCGTTGCCCGCGCCGGTCGTGATGTGGTTCAGGAAAATCTCCTCGGCGGCGCGCCCGCCCATCAGGACGGCGAGCTGCGACTCGAGAAATTCCTTCGTATATGTGTGCTTGTCGTCGATGGGCAATTGCATCGTGACGCCCAGCGCCATGCCGCGCGGGATGATCGTGACTTTGTGCAACGGGTCGGCGCCAGGCGTCATCGCCGCGACGAGCGCGTGGCCTGCCTCGTGGTACGCCGTGTTCTTCTTCTCTTCATCCGAAAGGATCATGGACTTCCGCTCGACGCCCATCAGGACTTTGTCCTTGGACATCTCGAAGTCCGCCATGGTGACGAATTTCCGATTCTGGCGCGCCGCCCACAACGCCGCCTCGTTCACAAGGTTCGCCACGTCGGCGCCCGAAAACCCAGGCGTGCCGCGCGCGATGACGGAGAGATCCACGTCTTCTGCAAGAGGCACCTTCCGCGTGTGGACACGCAGGATTTCTTCGCGGCCCCTGACGTCCGGCCGCGGCACGACGACGCGCCGGTCGAAGCGGCCCGGCCGCAAGAGCGCCGGGTCGAGCACGTCCGGCCGGTTCGTGGCGGCAATCAGGATCACGCCTTCATTCGATTCAAAGCCGTCCATTTCGACAAGCAGCGCGTTCAGCGTCTGCTCGCGTTCGTCATGCCCACCACCGAGGCCCGCGCCGCGGTGACGCCCGACGGCGTCGATTTCATCGATGAAGATGATGCAGGGCGCGTTCTTCTTGCCTTGTTCGAAGAGGTCGCGGACCCGGCTCGCGCCGACGCCGACGAACATCTCGACGAAATCCGACCCCGATATCGAGAAGAACGGCACGTTTGCTTCGCCGGCAATCGCGCGAGCGAGCAAAGTCTTGCCCGTGCCCGGAGGTCCGACGAGCAACACACCCTTGGGAATGCGCCCGCCAAGCTTCTGGAATTTCTGCGGATCCTTCAGAAAATCGATGATTTCGTAAAGCTCTTCCTTAGCCTCGTCGATTCCTGCAACGTCCTTGAACGTCGCTTTCTTCTGTTGCGCGGTCAGCAGTCGGGCCCGCGACTTGCCGAAGCTGAGCGCTTTATTCCCGCCGGCTTGCATCTGCCTCATCATGAAAATCCAGATGGCCAGGATTACGATAAACGGAGATAGATTGAGGATCAGATTGAGCCAGTTGGCATCCTTCACTTCCTTATAGTTGAAGAGCACGCCCTTGTCTTGTAGAGCCTTCGTGATGTCGGGAATCGCGGTGTTGGCGATCGTCACGCCACGGAACTTGCCGCCGTCGCGGTACTCGCCCTCGAGTTCGGCGCTGTTGGGGGAGAGCAAGATCGTCACATTCTTCACGTTCCCGCTCTCAACCTTGGCCAGAAAATTCGTATAGCCTGGCTCGTCCTCATGCGCTGTAGGCCCGCCCTTCGACGCCATTTGCCACAAAACCACCGCGAGCGCGACCATTAAAACCCAGAATAGAATCGTGCGTACTGTTGAGTTCACCGTATTACCTCACCCTTTGGTTGCTTTCCTGCGGGCGCCTGCGTGTCGCCTCCGGCCGCCTGCCCGCGGGCCCCTCGCTGCGACGTAAGGCAGATTTCGGTAGAGCCCTCGGTCGCCGCTCAGCCCGTAGCCTACCCACCGTTTAGATGCTGCGGCGAAGCCAGTGTATTCAGCCCGCAAGTCCACTTTGCGGGCTTCCGGCTTGTCGAACAGCACCGCCAGCCGCAACGAGCGCGGGCGGTGCTCTTCGAGCCGCCTCAGCAAGAAATCCTGCGTGACGCCGGTATTCAGCACGGCGTCCACTACGAGAACATCGCGGCCACGGAGCGCCGGCGGCGCGCTGAAAAATATTTCGCGGTAATCGTGTCCCGCCAGACGAACGTCGCGCATGGCCGAGCGCACGAAGTGGCAGACCACGGGCCTCGAAATCTCGCGAACCAGGTCGGCCGCAAACAGAAACGAGTTTTCGAGCACGATGACGACATCAAGCGTCCGCCCCGCATAGTCTCGCGAGACAGCTCGGCCCAACTGACCGAGTCTTGTCGCCAGTCGCCGCCGCGTAAACGCGACTTTCATCGCAACCTCAAAGACGCTGTTCCTCGATCACGACCCCGGCCCGCGTGCCTTCTCGGGCGCAACAATCGTCCGCCGGGGGCATCCCGCGAGCCCAAAACACGCGCCCGGCGCTTTCCAGCACCGGCCAGTAGGCGCGTTCGCGGCTCGGAATACGTCCCGCGAGAAACATCCTCTTCAGTTTCTGCGCCTGGCGACGGCCCCGAGGCCGATAAGCATCTCCCGGCCGCCAGTTCCGCAAGATCAAAGGGGCTCGGAGCAGATCAGCATCGAGGGCCGCGATACCTCTTTTAGTGTCGCGCTCCCTCGCAGACCAGTCAATCACTTTCAGGCAGAAGCGGCTTTGTAGTTCCGGAACGGAAACAGTCGCCGCTCCGTTCGCCGGCAGCTCCACAAAATACTGATACGCATCTGACTGCGCGCCGGTTTCCCGTGCGCGCGTGGTGCGCTTCTCTTGGAGCGTGCGCGAAAAGATCAGTTCATCGAAACTACGCTCGACGCGGATCCCGCCGGGCAGCTCGACGCTGCGGCCGCTCGTGGATTCGGAAGCAAGATGAATCACCTGTTCCACGCGCTCGGCCGTGAGGCCGCGGCGGTCTCCGCGCAGATCCCGGTAAAGCTGGCGAATTAAGCGCTCGGTCAGCGCGCGCAGCGCCGCGGGCCGCTCGCTGCCGCGCGCCGATTCTTCGCCAAGCGCTCCGGCGGAAAAGTCGAGCGGCGCCAGCAAGTCGCGAATGCGAATCGCGAATGTTCCGTCTGCGGTGCGGACAAGCAGGCGAAAACGATCTTCCACGAGCGCAGTCCAGAATCGTTCTTCCTCGCGCGAAAGCCGGGCCAGCCTCGCGAGACGGCTCACGACGAACGGAGAAAAATCCCGCTCGAGCAAAGGCAGTAGTTGCTCGCGAATCTTAGCGCGCGAGCGGCGTAGGTCGAGGTTCGTCGCGTCCTCGCGCCAGGTCTGCCCGAGTTCGCGGAGATATTTCCGGAGATCGTCCCGGCGATGGCCCAGAAGCGGCCGCACGACCGTCCCTGCGATCGGATAAATTCCCGCAAGGCCCGCCGGACCTGTCCCGCGCAGCAAATGAGCGAGAACCGTTTCGGCCTGATCGTCCGCCGTGTGTGCGACCGCAACGCGCGTGGCCCGGCCCTCGCTGACGATGCGCTCGAAAAACGCGTAGCGGAGACGCCGGGCTGCCTCTTCGAGATTCCATTTGTGACTCGCGGCTGCCGCCGCGACATCCGCGCATTCGAGGATGAGCTCCAAGCCGCGCTCGCGCGCCAGCTCCGCAACAAACTGCGCGTCGGCTTCGGATTCCGCGCCGCGCAGACCATGGTCGAAATGAACGACGACCAGTGTGATCCCCAGCGCATCGCGCAGGCTCTCGAGCATCCGCAGCAGCGCCACCGAATCCCCGCCGCCCGAAACCGCGACGCCCATGCGGTCGCCGGGCGCGAGCATGCGCATGCCCTGAATGCTCTTCAATGCGAGTTGTTCGAGCGGCGTCACGGGTGGCAATCTACCGGGTTTCGGGATGACTTCATGGTAGCAGCCGGCTTGGAAAGGGTCGAGAGTCGCGCGGAATCGGTGGCCGGGCGATTACGGCCGGCTGCTCGCCTGCTGCACGAACAAGTCGCGGCTGAAAGAGATGCGGCGATCGAGAGCCACCGCGGCAAAGTGGGAGCAGCCTTGCCGCTCCCTTTCCGCCCACGCGGCGACGCTCGGAACCGTCGTTTGGGACAGACGAGCAAGAACGTGCAGCAAGCTATAGTAAGTGCCTACGGCGCGGATACCAGCCCGATCGGCGCTATTCTCTGGACAGAGACGCACCAATTCCAGGAATCGTTCGAAGTCGTCTGCCGCAACGCTGTCGCCGCCCACTCCCGCCGCGTCCCGCACACGCGCCGAGAGCGCGACCTTCCTGCTCGAAGCCAGGGCCGACCGGCAGTAGTACACGAAAAACTGGATGAGGACCACGAGCGAAACGACGTAGATCAATGCTGCAATCATTGGGCCTTCACCGCAATGCGAGATGTCACGAACAGTGGTTTTTCAGGAGTCGCGAGAAACGTATATGTCCAGGCCACTGGCAGCCAAAGTCCGGCGATCGGCGAAACCCAAATCAGACTAGACCCTCGCCACGCCGGAGACAAATCCCGCAACGCATACGTGCCGGCCGTCGCGCTGAAATAGATACCGAGAGCCAAAACCAACTGCATCAGCCACGCGGGCCTTTCGCGCAGCTTCATCATCGCTCCCCAGAGGATATACGTCAATACAGTTCCTACAAAGTAAAGGTCCTGGCCCAGTTCGACGACGAAGCCCTCGGTCAAGTGAGCTTTGTGCTGGCGAACGACAATGTAGGAGAGAATCATGGTGAGGACAAGCAACAGAAAGGCGCCGCCGCGGATGTATCGGCTCGCTCCCATGGCAGCAAAAGCGTGCTGATAGAGCTGAATCACGACAAAGAAAAGCACGACGGTCCGCAAGGCGTCGGAATAGTAATAGAAATGGAAGTACTGCCGCGAGCTTACCCCGAATTTCAGGGAACACACGTACTGCGCACACTGCGCCGCAAACGTGCAGGCCATGTCGACTGCGATCGAGAAGTAGCGGGCGAGGGCTCCGCGATAGAACATGGACACTACCACAGCCGCTTCCAGAACGAAGCCCGCCACCCACAATGCGTAATCAACGGGACCAAGCAATTGAGCTGACTCGTGAGCGTGGCCCGTTTTAGTCTCGACTATGCCGAAACGGGAATTAGTCTTAGCGTGCCGGAGTTGCTGTCACGCATCCAGGACCACCCGGACCACGCGGCATAGGCGATGTCGTGTCTGCCAGCATCGTGTGGCTCGTGAAAGACTTAAGCCACATAGCACGGTCAGGACCGACAGCGCGAACAACACAACTGCAAGTCACTTTTTCATAGGACTCCTCCGTGCGCCGAACTGCGCGGCGGAGTCTGAAAAGCGCGTTTGTTGACGTCCCGGTGCTATTTCATGGGTGCCGGCTCACATCGCAGGACGCTTGGCCGTGTTGTCGTGCAGAGCCTCGCCCAATTGTCGCAGGTAAAATAGCCCGTCGGCGGCGTCAGGTCAACGCAGCCGCCCACCACACAAGGTCGCCTCGGACTGAGCGACCGAAGAACAGTTGCCACATCGCGAGCCTCGCGGCACAATGGCTTGCGTCGCTCGGGAGAGCGATGGCACCTCGGGCGGCCAAGAAACTTTCGCGGACATTCAATGAAGGGTCGAACTCTGTTGGTTCGGGCGGCGCTTGTGCTCGCGGTTTTGGGCGCGCGGCCGCTCCCATCCGGGACGCAAGCCGGTGGGAACGCTTCCAATTCATCCGAAGCGCCAAAGACGGCGCCCTGGAAATTCGCCGTCTCCGGTGATTCGCGCAACTGCGGCGACGTCGTGATGCCAGCGATAGCGGCGGGCGTCAAGAAGACGAAACCTCTGTTCTACTGGCACCTCGGTGATTTCCGGAAGATTGCAGGAATCGATGAGGACATCCAGCACCAGCCCGAGCATCTCGGGAAGCCGCTGAGCGTTTCTGAATACTACGATATTGCCTGGAGGGATTTCGTCAGGAGTCAGATCGCTCCCTTCGGCACGCTCCCGGTTCGGCTCGCCATCGGCAACCACGAAACGGTTGAGCCAAAAACGCGGGCGGAATTTTCCGTTCAGTTCCGCCGCTGGCTCGACGCGCCGCGGCTGCGCGCCCAGCGGCTGCACGACGATCCGCGCGATCTCACGCCGAAAACCTACTACCACTGGATCGAGCGCGGCGTGGACTTCATCGATCTCGACAATGCCACCGCCGATCAGTTCGACGCGGGCCAGATCTCCTGGTTTGAAAAAAGGCTTCTCTCCGATTCATCGAATTCCGCGGTTCGCACGATCGTCGTCGGGATGCACGAAGCCCTTCCCGAAAGTATTTCGAAGGGCCATAGCATGAATGAGTCGGAACCAGGCACGGAAAGTGGCCGCCGTGTCTACGGCGATCTACTCAAGTCGCAGAATGACGATCACAAGCGCGTCTATGTCCTGGCCAGCCATTCGCACTATTTCATGGACGGCATTTTCAACACGGAATATTGGCGCGAGCATGGCGGCGTCCTGCCCGGCTGGATTGTCGGGACTGCGGGCGCGCAGCGGTATGCTTTGCCGCCGGACGCCGCAGACGCGCACGCGGCGGAAACGGACGTCTATGGTTTCTTGCTCGCCACCGTGAGCCCCGACGGCCAGATTCAATTTGATTTTCAGCGCCTGAGCGAGCAGGATACCCCCGCTGCCGTCACCCGGCGGTACACCCCGGCATTCGTTCACTGGTGCTTTGCCGAAAATTCGTCCGCGCACTGACGCGGAATTGTTCCGCACCGAAAGGAAGCATCATGGCCTCGCAAACCGCCAAGCCGCAGCGCAATCCCGAATTAATCTTCGACACGCTGAACGCCTACCAGCAGACGGCGGCGCTCAAAGCCGCGATCCAACTCGACATCTTCACGGCCATCGGCGAAGGGGCTGACACGGTTCCCGCTCTTGCGAAGCGCTGCCAGGCCACCGAGCGCGGCGTGCGGATTCTCTGCAACTATCTCGTGGTCTATAAGTTCCTCACGAAACAGGGCCAGAAGTATGGGCTGACCGACGACTCCGCCACGTTCCTCGACCGGCACTCGCCCGCTTGCATTGGGTCGATGGCGGGCTTTCTCACACTGCCCCAGACGATCAACGCCTATCACGAGTTGGCGAACACGATTCGAACCGGGCGCCCGGCCATGGCGGGGGGCGAGGGTTCGATCTCGACCGAGAATCCCATCTGGGTCGAATTTGCGCGCTCCATGGCGTCGATGGTTGCCCCGATCGCCGAAGAGATGGCGCGAAACCTTAACGCCGGGGCCGGGAAGAAATGGAAAGTCCTCGATATAGCCGCTGGGCACGGCAAGTTTGGCATCGCGGTTGCGAAACAGAATCCGAATGCCGAAATCTTCGCGCAGGACTGGGCGCCGGTTCTCGAGGTCGCCGCGGAGAATGCGCGCGCGGCCGGGATCGAGCAGCGCTTTCATCGTCTGCCGGGCAGCGCCTTCGACGTGGACTTTGGCTCGGATTACGACTTCGTTCTGATAACGAACTTCCTGCATCACTTCGATGCGGCCGCGATCGAAACCTTGATGCGCAAGATTCGCGTCGCACTCGCGTCGGGCGGCGTTGCCGTCACACTCGATTTCGTGCCCAACGAAGACCGCGTCTCGCCGCCGCGCGCAGCAGGCTTCGGCATGATGATGCTTGGCATGACCCCGGCAGGAGACTCCTACACGTTCTCCGAATACGAGCGGATGTTCCGGAATGCGGGCTTTTCGTCAAACGAGCTGCGCCCCTTGCAGGCCGGCTTTACTTGTCTGATCCTCTCGCGCGTCTGAAAGCGAGGGTTGGGAGTGGAAAGTACTTTGGGGGCAGCCTTCTTGCTTAGATCCCAAGGGCCAGGGCAAGCAGGGTCTTTTGCTCCATCTCGTGCGCCTTCCCCGACCCGGTCGCCGGGCTCGCGCTCATGGAGCGGTTGACCGATAGCACCGACCGGCCGCGCGCCAGCCGCTCGAGCTCCGGAATCACGAACGCGTGTGCGCCCATGTTGCCAGGCTCTTCCTGCACCCACACGAATTCGCGCGTCTTCGCGTGGCGATCCATCTCCGCGGCGATCTCGTCGTCGGGAAATGGATAGAGCTGCTCCACAAACACGATCGCCGGCGCGCCCTCCGGATGGCGTTTCCGTTCCGCCTGAAGTTCGTGGCCGATTTTCCCCGTGCAGAGCAGGACGCGCTCGGCCGATCCATCGCCTCCATCCGGAATCACGTTGCGGAAACGCCCGCCCGCAAGCTCGGAAAGCGGCGACGCCGCCGCCGGATGCCGCAGCATGCCCTTCGGCGTGAATACGACGAGCGGTTTGCGCCAGCTTCGCAGGGCTTGGCGCCGCAACAGATGAAAATACTGCCCGGCCGTTGAAGGCTGGCAGACTTGAATGTTGTCGCGCGCGGCAAGCTGGAGGAATCGCTCGATCCGCGCGCTCGAATGTTCCGGCCCCTGTCCCTCGTAGCCGTGCGGGAGTAACAGCACGACGCCGGAAAGCAGATTCCATTTGTCCTCGCTCGCCGCGATGAACTGGTCGATCACGATCTGCGCGCCGTTCGCGAAATCTCCAAACTGTGCCTCCCACAAGATGAGCGCTTCGGGAAAATCGCGGCTGAAGCCATACTCGAAGCCCAGCACCGCGGCCTCCGAAAGCGGCGAGTTGTAGATCTCGCACCACGCCTTTTCTGGCGCCAGATGCGCGAGCGGTACGTACTCTTCTTCGTTCTCGATGTCGATCAGCGCGGCGTGCCGCTGGTTGAACGTGCCGCGGCGCGAATCCTGCCCGGAAAGCCGGACGGGAACTCCCTGCTTCAGCAACGACCCGAAGGCCAGTGCCTCGGCCATCCCGAAATCGACCGCGCGTTTGCCGCGCGCCATCTCGAGCCGCTGCTCGAGAAGCTTCTTCACTTTGGGATGGATGTGGAATCCGTCGGGATACCTCGCCAGAGCTTCTCCGACTGCGGTCAGCGATTCCTGCCCGACAGCCGTATCCACTTCGAGCGAAGCGTCGTAACGCCCGCCGCGGAACTTGCCCCAGTAGCGCGGCAGCCGCCGCATCATCGGGCGCTTCTCGATTTCCTTGGCTTCTTCCTGCGCGGCGTCCAGCTCTTCGCGCACGCGACGGACGATCGGTTCCGGATCAGCGCCGATGTTCCGGGCGTAGATTTGCCAGACCGGCGGATGCGCCTCGATCTTCCGGTAGCGCAGGGGCTGCGTGATTGTGGGGTCATCTACTTCGCTGTGGCCGTGCCTTCGATATCCGATCAGGTCGACGACCACCGGCGCGCCGAACGCGTACCGGTAATCGAGCGCGATACGGCCCACACGCACCACCGCCTCCGGATCCTCCGCGTTGACGTGAAAAATCGGCACGGGCTGTCGCTTGGCCAGGTCCGAAGCAAAATGCGAAGAGACCTCGTCTCGCGGCACGGTCGTGAACCCGATCAG
>Ga0187872_10001619_pt1 | contig 22307 bp, 18 predicted proteins | sample June2016WEW_16_4_FD_132973 | JGI IMG/M metagenome (GOLD analysis project Ga0187872, IMG submission 132973) | Peatland microbial communities from SPRUCE experiment site at the Marcell Experimental Forest, Minnesota, USA - June2016WEW_16_40 | ecosystem: Environmental > Terrestrial > Soil >...
GTGCTCCTTGCCGGCGGCGCCAATGACCTGGCCGGTGCTCTGTTGCCTGGTCCACGTGGTTCGCATCCCTTCCTGGGCATCCTTGTCGTAGCCCAGGTAACGCGCGGCTTCCAGGATGAAATTTCCGTCCACCACCCACAGGCCGCGATAGCAGGTAGGTCCCACCTGAAAGGTGATCTTGCCATCGCGCACTTCGCGCGACTGCAAAATGTTGCGCGCACATGCCTCGACGAACTCGCCCTGGCGCCCCGGCACCGTAATGGCGACGGGATGGAGAGTTGCGGACCATAAGTTCCAGAATGCGCAGCAGCTTTCGTAACGGTCGTCGGGATCGGAAAGGCCGGCGACAACCGGGGCTTTGTCTTGCCTGGCCTGAGGAAAGCGGAGGAACACACGGTAGGGATTGGCCTTCGAGGTTTGTCCGCAGTGAAGCGTCAGCTTTTGCGAGCGATCGGTTTCGCCGTCCAGCATGTCTCCACTCCCGCTCCCTTGCGATCCGCTCCCGGAGACTTTGCCCACCAGCAGCACCTCTCGCGATTTGCGGTGCAGCACGGTGAAGCTGCCGTCCTTCACTTCGGAGTCGAATTTCTTTAGAGAGTCGATTTCTATCACCGGTTCGATGTTTACCGTGCCGCTGGAGTGCGGGGTAACATCGAAGATCACATTGTCGACCCGGCCTTCGCCGGTCACGTTGGTGGCAAAGGTGGTGAGCAGCACGGAGATGCCGGGATACTCGAGCGCGGTGAGAACGATGGGAATGGAGGGGCTCTCGATCTGCTGGCTCACCACCTTCGGAGCCTGCATGCCATTGAGCGCGAATCCGATCTTCAACGGGAAGTATGAGACCGAAGCTGCACTGTCGTATCCGTAGAGCAACTGCCCGGTCTGGTCGATCAGGCTCTTGTGCGGATCGTCGGGGAAGCAAAAGGCGGTTTGGCGCAGAAGCGGAGCGTAGCGAAAATCGATCATGGAGGCGGCGGTGTGGGACTCGGCCTTGGGGTGCGCCGGCGGCGGAGTTGCGGTGAGTTGCCGGGTTTCTGCCGCGGGGAGAGCCGATGTGGCGAGCGTGGTGCCAGTGGCCAGAACGCCACCGAGAAAATCTCTGCGATTGAGGGGGGTCATGGGAAGGTTTATATGCTTGCAGTGCTGGGTGTGTCAATAATTAGAACGCGGAAGAATGGGGCACTCGACGCCGTCCCTACAGGACTACGGCTTCTTGGCCAATCAGTTCCCCACGCTGAAGCGCGGGGCTAACGACCATTGCGCCTACGGCGCGGAACTAACGTCTTGGCCCTTAGTTGACGAATAGCCAGGCGAGGGGGACGATTTGACATGGACACAAATGGAAAGGCAGATCTTCTGAACATATTAGTCGGAGGACTCTTTGGAGCGGTTGCTGGGGCGCTCATGAGCTTGGTGGTGAACTTCTGGTCGGCTTGGAACCGACGCAGGGGTCTCCTTCGAAACCTACTGCTGGAGCCTCAACCGAAGAGTGGCTGCCGAGTCACTGCGCGCGTACACAATGGCTATGTGCTACCAATGAACAATGTCTACGCGTACATTACGGTTGAGCATTATCCGTCTGATGTGCTTGAGCCTCCGCACGGCTATCAGGCCTATATCAAGCCAGGCGATCATAAGTTCGAAGAAGACCGGCTCTGCTGGTCTAGGGCAGGGAATCCTGCACACGTTGACATATATGCGGGAGAGAAACAGTCCTTGGATGTGGTAGAAATCGATCCTTCAGGTAACTGGATACAAATTCCATCGGAGAGCGGGTGGGGAATTGGCGGCGGTACCTCGCGGATATTCCTCAAAATGAAGAAATACAATGCTTCGATCAAAATCGTAAGCAAAGACACCAAGGCGAAAGAATTTGAGTTAGAGATCGACCCGTTTAATAAGACAACGCCGCTATCCCTACGCTCAAAGAAAGCAGCCCGTTCCTCAAAATGAGAAACGGGCTAGGTTTTGTGGTTCGTTAAAGTTTACACCTTCACCGAGGTTAGGGCGCCCAGGTCGGCGGCTAGTTTTTCGGTGGAGAAGGCTTCGATCAGGTCGCCGGCTTTGAGGTCGCTGAAGCCGGCCAGACCGATGCCACACTCCATGCCGTTGGCGACTTCTTTGGCGTCGTCCTTGAAGCGCTTGAGGGAGGTGATCTTGCCCTTGAAGAGCTGCTCGTCGCCACGCATGACCTTGACTTCGGCATCGCGGCGGATGACGCCGTCCTGGACGCGGCAGCCGGCGATGGTGCCCACCTTGGGGATTTTGAAGATGTTGAGGACTTCAGCGCGGCCTAGGTAGTTCTCCTTGAAGGTGGGATCGAGCAGGCCCATCATGGCCAGGCGGATTTCGTCCTGGAGCTCGTAGATGATGGAGTGGAGGCGGATCTGGATGCCTTCCTGCTGGGCCAGCTCGGCGGCTTTGCGCTCGGGGCGGACGTTGAAGCCGATGATGATGGTGTTGGAGGCGGTGGCCAGAAGGACGTCGCTCTCGGTGATGGAACCTACGCCGGAGTGGATGACCTTGATGCGCACCTTCTCAGTGGACATGCGGGTGAGCGAGTCGGCCAGAACTTCGACAGAGCCGGTGACGTCGCCCTTGATGATGAGGGGCAGGTCTTTGACGCCGGCGGTGCGAATCTGCTCGGCCAGGCCTTCGAGGGAGACGCGAGAGCTCTTGGCGAGTTGGGCGTCGCGCTCCTTCATCTTGCGGTACTGGGCGATGCCCTTGGCCTTGTCGCGGTCGGCTACGACCAGGAAGGTGTCGCCGGAGTCGGGCATGGATTCCAGGCCGAGGACCTCAACGGGGGTGGATGGGCCGGCTACTTCGAGGGCGCGGCCGCGGTCGTCGAACATGGCGCGGACTTTGCCGAAGGTGTTGCCGACGATATAGCTGTCGTTGAGGTGGAGGGTTCCGTCCTGGACAAGGACGGTGGCGACTGCGCCGCGGCCGCGATCGAGCTTGGCTTCAAGGACGGTTCCGACGGCCTTGCGTCCAGGAGTGGCCTTGGGGGCGCGAATGTCGGAGACCAGGCAGATCATTTCCAGGAGCAGGTCGAGGTTGACGCGCTTTTTGGCGGAGACTTCAACGAAGACCGTGCCTTCCTGGCCGGCGCCGGCCCACTCTTCAGGGATGAGGCCGCGGTCGGCGAGCTGCTTCTTGACGCGCTCGGGGTTGGCTTCGGGCTTGTCGATCTTGTTGACGGCGACGATGATGGGCACGTTGGCGGCCTTGGCGTGGTCGATAGCCTCGAGAGTCTGGGGCATGACGCCGTCGTCGGCGGCCACCACGATGACGACGATGTCAGTGACCTTGGCGCCGCGGGCTCTCATGCGGGTGAAGGCTTCGTGGCCGGGGGTATCGAGGAAGACGATCTCGCGGCCGGAGGCGGGAGAGCCTTCCTTGGAGAACTTCACCTTGTAAGCGCCGATGTGCTGTGTGATGCCGCCGGCTTCGCCTTCGGCAACGTGGGTTTCGCGAATGGCGTCGAGCAGCGAGGTCTTGCCGTGATCGACGTGGCCCATGACGGTGACGACGGGAGAGCGGGAGACTTCAAGCTCGCCGGTGTTTTCAGCTTCGAGGACTTCTTCGATGGCCTGGTTGGCGATCTCTTCTTCGTAGCTGATGACGGTGGCGGCGGCGCCGAACTTGGCGGCGACGTCCTTGACCATCTCGGCGTCGAGGGACTGGTTGACGGTGACAAAGATTCCGCTCATGAGCAGCGTGGCGATGAGGTCCTTGGCGCGGACTTCGAGTTTTTCGGCCAGGTCCTTTACGCTGATGCCCTCGGTGACGGTGATTTCGCGAGTGATGGGAAGGGGTTCGCCACCCATCTGGACTCCGCTATAGCGTGGCGGCGGCACAAAGCCCTTCATCGGGCCTTCCTTGGTTTTGGGGTACTGCGGGCGACCGCCGCGACCCCGTGAAGGGGCACGCTGCGGGCGGGGAGCTTCGCCGCTGGGCGGAGGACCGCCGGCGCCGGGACGCGGGCCGCCGAAGCCGCCTGGGCGCGGCGCTCCAAAGCCAGGCCGCGCGCCGAAGCCGGGACGGGCGCCGGGGCTGGCAGTGTCGCCGGCGTAACCGCCGGGTGTGGCGCGGGTAGGATGCTTGGGACGCGGGCCGCCAGCGATTTGGCCGGGCGCGGCAGCGCCTCCGGTGCGCTGGTAGCTGCCGGCGCCGCCCGAGGGTCTACGGTCGAAGATGGGCTTGCCGCGTTGCAGGCCGCCGGTGGCCGCGGCGGGGGCGCTTGGATCCACAGGGGGCGCGGTGTAGACCGGGCGGGGCCCGGTTTGGGGCATGACCATGCGGCGGGCGGGCAGCGCACGGGTGGGCGATGCGGTTTGCGTGTGCCCTTGCGTGCGACGCGCCGAAGCACGCGCCGGAGCGGCCGAGGATTCGGCTGCAACCGTGGAGACTGAATCTTCAGTTTCCGCTGCGGGGGTCTCGTGGCCAGGCGATGCGGCAATTGCAGCGGGCTCAGCCGCAGCGGCGGCCGGCTGCTCGACTGCGCGAGGCTGGTCTTTGCGCCGGGTGGGAACTGCGGGGTGTGCGACCGGCGGTTTGACGACCACGGCGGCCGGGTGCGGTGCGACTACGACCACCGGACGCGCAACTGCAGCGCCTGCCGGAGCCTTGGCGACCACCGGACCGGCGGGCGGGTGGGAGGCAATCGCCGGCGGAGCTGGAGGAGCGGCGACGGCGGGCGGCGCGGATCGCGGCTGGGGAACGATTTTGCGCGGCGCCGGACGGGCCGGTGTTGCGGCGGGCGGCGCGGCGGCCGGGGCTTTGGCGGCGGGCTCTGGGCGGGCCGGCGCAGCGGGCGCGGCCTTGAGCTTGGACGGAGGGCTTACCGGCGCGCGGGGAGCACGGCCCAGGCGCGCCTCTTGTTCTTCTTTCTGCTTGGCCTGGATGGCCTTGAGCACGTCGCCGGGCTTGGAGATATGCGAGAGATCGATTTTGGGCGCAATGACCTGGGGGGCGCGTGGCGCAGCGGCGCTCCCGTGGGCGGCAGACTTTGCCGCAGTTCCACGCTCAAAATGCGCGCGAACCTTTGCGGCCTCGTCTTCTTCCAGCGAACTGGAATGGGTCTTGCCGCCGGCCAGGCCGAGTTCCGCCAATATGTCGAGAACCTGCCGGCTCTTGACTTCCATCTCGCGCGCGAGATCGTTGATACGAACCTTACTCATCCGCCTCTTTTCGAAATGTGCTGCCCACAGCCCTGAGAGCGGTTCTCCAATTCATTTGCCCTAACCGGCCTCGTCAAAGGTGGCTTTTTCTTGAGGAAAAAGCCACCAAGCACCTGTGGTTTCGGCGTACATCAATTGGAGAACCGCTATCGTCGCTCATAGCTACCTCATGGCGATGGTTGCATTTGAAACTTCCCTTATTGCCCGATTGACCTTGAAGAGTGCGGCGCATGTTCCGCGCCGTCCTCTTTGGCCGCTTGCTCTTACTCATTGCCGCTTTCAGTTTCGCCGGTTTCAGTTTCCAGTGTGCCGCTATCGTCAGCCACAGGAACGTCCTCGATGGCCAGCTCCGCAGCGGTGAGTCCCTCTGATTCCGCGTCGGCCTCAGCTTCCAGTTCTGCGCCGGATAGGATTTCATCTTCCGCCCCGGCGGCCTGCACGCTTTCCGCTTCCTCCAGAACCTCGGCGGCATTCTCGGCCTCCGCTTCCGCATCGGCCACAACCGCAGGGGCGTTCTCGATCTCCGCTTCGCCGCCTTTTTCAACGGCCGTCTGCACGGAATAGCCTCCGGCGGTCTCCGCGGCTTCAGCTTCGGCGTGCTCTGCGTCGATCGTCTCGCCTTCGTCGGACTGGGGCGCCTGGCCTTCTTCGCCCTCTTCAAAGTGGCCGAAGTAATGGCGCACGGCCACGCTGATTTTTTCCAAGGTTTTTTCGCCGATGCCGGGAATCTCCTCGAGCTGCTCGGGGGTCATGTCGGCCAGGGCCTCGACGGTAGTGATGCCGGCTGTGACCAGTTTCTGGAGAACGCCGGCGGCCAGCTCGGTGACCTGCTCGATGGGCGTGGTGGGTCCGCCGGAGAGGGCCTGCATCTGCTCCTCGACCTCCTGGCGCTTCTCCTCTTCGCTCTTGATGTCGATCTTCCAGCCCAGCAGCTTGGCGGCCAGGCGCACGTTCTGCCCCTTCTTGCCGATGGCCAGGGAGAGTTGCGTGTCGTCGACGATGACTTCGAGCTGCTTTTCGGTTAGATCGGAGATGGAGACGCGGCTGACCTTGGCCGGCTGCAGGGCCTTTTCGGCGAAGGTGGTGATCTCTTCCGAGTACTCGATGATATCGATTTTTTCGCCGCGCAGTTCGCGGATGATGGACTGCACGCGCATGCCCTTCATGCCCACGCAGGCGCCGACGGGGTCAACGTCCTTGTCGCGGCTCTGGACGGCGATCTTGGTGCGCTCGCCGGCTTCGCGGGCAATGGCGCGGATGACCACGGTGCCGTCGTAGATCTCGGGGACCTCCGACTGAAAGAGATTTGAGACCAGCTCGGGTGCGGCGCGGGAGACGACGACCTGCGGGCCCTTGGCGGCGCGGTCCACCTTGAGCAGGACCACGCGGACGCGCTCGCCGATGGAGAACTGTTCCAGGCGGGACTGCTCGCGCCGGGGGCAGTGGGCCTCCGCCTTGCCCAGGTCGTAGATGATGTCCTGGCCCTCGATGCGCTTGACGGTGGCGTTGAGGACTTCCTTTTCGCGGTGGGCGTATTCGTTGAAGACGGTATCGCGCTCGGCCTCGCGGACCTTCTGGAAGATGACCTGCTTGGCCAGTTGCGCGGCGATGCGGCCCAGGGGACTGGTATCGCGATAGAGGCGGATCTCGCTGCCCACCTCGACGCCGGGGGCCAGTTCGCCGGCCTCCGTGAGCGTGATCTGGTTGAGCGGGTCTTCGATCTCGGCGTCGTCCGGCACCACCGTCTTGTAGATGTAGGCCTGGATCTCGCCGGTCTCTTTGTTCAACTCGCCGCGCATGTTTTCCTGGGTCTTGTAGAACTTGCGCGTGGCCAGGGCGATGGCCTCCTCGACGGCGCCAACGACGATGGCGGGTTCGATGCCTTTTTCCTGGCTCAGGAGCTCGATAGTCTGGTACAAAACGCTGGACATACTCTGTTGCTCTCTCGGGTACTGCGTGCGGCGAAAGCCTTTTTGGTCGCGCCGGTTGGGTTGTACGAGGGACTAGGGACTAAGGGACTAAGGGACTAGGGACTGAGATTGTCCGAACGCTGGCTGGCGTTCATTCCGCAATGTTGCTCTCAAGTCTCTACGTCATCCTTAGTCCCTACGTCCCTAGTCCCTAAGTCCCTGCTTCCTCAGATTTCCGGCACAAGCTGCGCTTTTTCGATGTTTCCGAGCGCAATCTCCACCGTGTTCACGCCGGTCTTCCGGCTCTTGCTGTTCTGCTTCACGGCGGCGAGATCGAGCGTAACGATTTCGCCGTTTTCGCTTCCTGCGGGTGCCCCAGGTCTCGTCCGCCGCGGCGGAGAGACCTGGGAGAGCGCCACCAGCCGTCCCTGCCAGTGCCGGTTGTTGCGAATGGGCTCAAAGGTCTGCACCTTGACCAGATTGCCCACAAACCGTTGAAAATCTTCCCGGCGGCTGAGCTTGCGATCCAGGCCGGGAGAGCTGGCCTCGAGCGTGTACTGCGCGCCGGGAACCAGGTCTTCCACGTCCAGCAAAACGCCGAAGTCGCGGCTGAAGGCGGCGCAATCCTCGTGGGTGATGCCGCTCAGTTGCTCGACGCTGAGCCTGCCCTCGACCAGCCGTTCCGGAAGGCGCTCCGCGCTTTTTCCCGCTGCGGCCGCAGCGATGGCGGCTTTCAGCTGCGCACGGCCCTCGGCGTTTTTCTCGAGGAAAACGCGGAGGGTGCGCTCCTTCGCAGGGCCAATGAACTCGATATCCACCAGGTCCAGCCCATGCGAGGCGGCCACCCTTGCCGCTGCCGATCGGATTGCTTCCAGCTTGACTGCCATCGTTCCTTCACCCCAGCGAGCCGCCCGGCCCAGGGGGCACCCCGCACCCATCTCTCGCCGGGGACTCCGCTCGTACATCGCTCATTTCACGGCATTTCCGGTGGTTCAACCCTGGGGATTTGCCGCAAATAAAAAGTGGGCTGTAAGCCCACTCCTTTCTCCGCCAGCCGGCAAACCCACGGCAACCATGGCGGACAAATTCGTCTGCATCTTTAGCATACGGCTAAATGGGGGGAAATTCAATGGGCAGATGAGCCATTCTGCCGGAATTCAACGCATCTGGATGCCTGCACCACAAATAGCAAATGTTTCTGTCTTCTTTGAACATGCGCTTGACAAAGGCATATACAATGTATATACATTAGTGGAGATGGATCTCTATTTCCTCTACCACGGTCAGCGTTTTGTGTGGGATTCGGAGAAGGCGTCCATCAATGTCAGAAAGCATGGCGTGAGTTTTGAAGTGGCATGCCAGGTTTTCTTCGACCCATTTATTCGCGTCGAAGATGCGAGCGCCGATGAGGAACAGCGGGACACAGCGATTGGGCTTACTGAGGATTGGACCCTGCTCTTCGTTATACACATTTTGCGCGAAGGTGACACAATCCGCATCAATTTCAGCACGGCTAGCGACTATGCAGGAACGGAGGTCTTATGAAGACAGTGAGTGAACGAATCCAGCGGCGTTTGAAGAAAGATCGTCAGATGACGGTCATCAGCATGCGCATTCCGGAGGATGTGATCGAGGAGTTGAAAGAAATCGCGCCGTCGCTCGGCTTCGGTGGCTATCAACCGCTCATTCGCGCCTACATCGGCCAGGGCCTGCGCAAAGATCAGGCACGGATGGAGAATTCGCAGGTTCAGGTGCTCACCGAGAGCTTGCGCAAGCATGGGATAGCCGATGTTGTTATCTCCGCCGCCATCGCGGAAGCGCAACTGAAGAGTGCATAATTTCTGTATTTCCACTGAAAGGTGCCCAGCGTGATTGACTATCGCTTCGAGGTTTTCATCGGAAATGACATCCTGGACTTCTCGAATAGTCTCCCCAGTGAACTTGTAGCTGTTTTCACTGAAAGCGATCGTTTAATTTCGAATGACGAGACGGAAGACGACGATATGATGCCTCCGCATACATATGAGGCCACAGTCAGGACAATCCGAGATCGGCTTGAAATAATGGGCTATACGTCTGACCAGTGGCGGCAGGAGCTAGAGGATTTCAAGGCCGATAAAATCGAGCGCGAACGGGAATTTATAGAGCGCAGACGAGAATTTTATGACTCCCACAGCGAAGTCGAAAGAGAGAAGTTGGCCGGGAACCACTTTTTCCTCGTTGCCGAGCGGTCGAGTTCTGAGAGATGGGTTCAAACGCTTCTGGACATGATTGGCTATCAATGGGGAGGCTTCGATCGCATTAGATCCAAAGTCCTAAATAAACTGATGCTAGACGAGGATTCGGTCTCCATTGATATCCCGTTCTCAGACAACCTAAGTCTTTTTAGAGCCGCCGTTGACGTACATCCTGACTCAGACCTAGTGAGATTCGAATTCGGGAATGATCTCTTTCGTTTTGACCCTGATGTGGAAATCCAGTACACAGTGATCGCAAGGAGCAACCTGCTTGAACCGGCTCAGGCTCTCCAGAGAATTCTGATCCTGACTGAGGGGAAATCGGACAGCAAACTCCTTCGGTCAAGTCTTCAGCGGCTTTTTCCACACTTAGAACATATGTATTCATTCTTAGATCACTCCTCCTTTAGGGCGCCGGGTGGAACAGGTGATCTGGAGCGCCTAGCCCGCGGATTTGCTGGCGCAGGCGTTTCGAACAGGGTTATAGTCCTCTTCGACAACGACACAGCGGGAGTTGCAGCAGCAAAACGCCTTAGGGAGGCCAAACTACCACTGAATTTTTATGTACTCAGCCTTCCGGATATAGAGATCGCGAGAAGCTATCCGACGCTCGGACCCACCGGGATGACTCACACCGACATCAATGGACGAGCCTGCGGAATAGAGCTTTATTGCGGGAAGTCCGCCCTCACTGCGGAGGATGGAGAACTTTGTCCAATTCAGTGGACGGGCTACGACCGTGCGATGGAACGCTATCAGGGAGAGCCACTTGAGAAGGAGAAGATAAAGGAGCGATTCTTCGAGAGGTTGAAAAACAGTCCTGACCCGGAAAGCGATCCTGAATTCAGCTCGATATGCTTGATCCTGAAAATGATAATGGGTGTTTTTTGGTACAGCGCCATTCATGCCGAGCGCCAACGCGGAGAAGGCAAATGATAGGCCTCAGATCGGGCCAGAATGAGCTCCGGTGCTAGACTCAGCATTATCTATGGCTGCTTCTCATCCTTCCCATTCGCATCATTCGTCTTTGGCCGGCTCCTCCGTATCCGAGGCTCGCACGGCGCTGCTGAAACGCGCCGCCCGCGACGCGATGGACTACCTGGAGGGCGTGGATGCGCGCCCGGTTGCGCCTGCGCCGGAGGCGGTTGCGGCACTGAGCGCGTTGCGGGGGCCGCTGCCGCCGGGACCGACGAGCGCGGAGGCGGTTCTGCATCTGCTGCATGAGTTCGGGTCGCCGGCTACGGTGGCTAAAAATAACGGGCGGTTCTTCGGGTTTGTGAATGGGGGATGCTTGCCGGCGGCGCTGGCTGCGAGCTGGCTGGTGAGCGCGTGGGATCAGAATGCGGCGTTCTTCGTGCAGTCGCCCACGGCGATCGTGCTGGAGGAGACGGCGCTCGAATGGGTGCGGGAGCTGTTGGGACTGCCGGCTGGAACCGGCGGGGCGGTAGTGACCGGAGCTACGATGGCCAACTTTACCGCACTGGCAGCGGCGCGGCACGCCCTGCTGGAGCGCGCGGGGTGGGATGTGGAGGCCGATGGGCTCTTCGGCGCGCCGTCGATTACGGTGGTGGTGGGCGAAGAGGTTCATGCTTCGGTAACCAAGGCGCTGGGGCTGCTGGGGTTGGGGCGGAACAGGGTGGTGCAGGTACCGGTGGACGGGCAGGGACGGATGAGGGCCGATGAGCTGCCGCATCTGGACGGTCAGACCATCCTCTGTTTGCAGGCGGGGAACGTGAATACCGGGGCCTTCGATGCGGCGGCGGCGATTTGCCCGGCGGCGCGGGCGGCTAGGGCGTGGATTCATGTGGATGGGGCCTTCGGACTGTGGGCCGCGGCTTCGCCCGAGTACCGCAAGCTGACCAAGGGCTTTGAACAGGCCGACTCCTGGGCTACGGATGGGCACAAGTGGCCCAATATCGGCTACGACTGCGGCATTGCGCTGGTGCGCGAGCCCGGCCAACTGCGCGCGGCGATGCAAATTCAGGCCTCTTATCTGGACCTGGGAGAACATCGCGAGCCGTCGGACTACAACCCGGAGCTGTCGCGGCGGGCGCGCGGGGTGGAGTTGTGGGCCGGGCTGCGCTCGCTGGGACGGTCGGGAATGGCGGAGATTGTGGAGCGGACTTCAAACCACGCGCGGTGCTTTGCCGCAGGGTTGAAGGCGGCGGGTTTCCAGGTGCTGAACGAGGTGGTCATCAACCAGGTGCTGGTCTCGTTCGGCTCGGCGGAGAAGACGCTGCGGACGATTGCGAGGCTGCAGACGGAAGGGACGTGCTGGTGCGGGTCGACGGTGTGGCAGGGACAGACGGCGATGCGGATCAGCGTATCGTCCTGGGCCACGACCAAGGAAGACGTGGAGCGCAGCCTGGCGGCGATGGTGAAGGCGGCGGAAGAATAACGACGGCCTTGACAACTCCCGTCCGCGCGCTGAGGCTGAAAACTATGTGCAGATTTCTTCGTTTCAGTTGCATCGCGGCCGTTCTGGCGATTTCGCTTGTTCCTCTCGCTCATTCGCTTGAAAAACAGCCTTTCTCGGTGTATCGCGCGCGGCGCGTGGCGCTGGGGGCCAGGCTCCATGGCGGCGTGGCGGTGTTGTTTGCGGCCGAAGAGGCGGAACTGGACTTGATGCCCTACCGGCAGGATGAGGATTTTTATTATCTGACGGGGTGGAATGAGCCGGGGGCGGCGCTGATGATTGTGGCCGGCGATCCGCAAGCGCAACCTACGCGCGCGTACAAAGAGATTCTGTTTTTGCCCACGCGCGACCTGCGCCTGGAAAAGTACACCGGCGCCAAGCTGGATGCGGCTTCGCCGGGCGTGGCCGAGGCCGCGGGCGTGAACGCGGTGCAGCCGATGACGGAGCTGGCGGGGGTGCTGAATGGGCTGATCGCCGCCGACCGGGGACTGACGCGGAACGTGTGGACGCAGCCGCAGGCTCAACAGGCCAGTGCACTGCTGGGCTTTACCGCGGCCACGCTGGGCGTGGACGCGAACGCCGTGACGGCTCAGGACGTGACCAAGCCGACAGCCCAGTTGCGGGTGGTGAAGGACGCGGGGGAGATTGCGCTGATCAGGAAGGCAACGGAGGCGTCTATTCAGGCGCAGCGGGTGATGATGAAGTCGGCCAGACCGGGGGTGACCGAGCGGGCGCTGGCCGGCAAGATGACTGCCGTGTGGATGGAGGGCGGCTGCGAGCGGCCCGCCTATGCGCCGATTGTGGGCTCGGGAATCAACTCCACCACGCTGCACTACTCAGAGAACACGCGAACGCTGGAGGATGGGGATATTCTGCTGGTGGATGCGGCGTGCGAGTACTCGATGTACGCCAACGACATTACGCGGACGGTGCCGGTGAATGGGCATTTCACTCCGCGGCAGCGGGAGATTTACAACATTGTGCTGGGAGCGCAGCAGGCGGCCATCGACGCGTTTGTGGCCGGCAAGTCCAAGATCAACGACCGCGACCGCAAGGATCCGGATTCGCTGGACAATGCGGCCTACAACTACATCAACACGCACGGAAAAGACCTGCACGGGCAACCGCTGGGGCAGTACTGGCTACACGGGCTGGGGCACATGATGGGCATCGACGTTCACGATCCGGCGGATTACCCGGCGGTGCTGAAGCCGGGGATGGTGTTTACCATCGAGCCCGGCGTCTACATTCCGGAAGAGAAGCTTGGGGTGCGCATCGAGTGCGACTTCCTGGTGGGCGAGGACGGCAAGCTCATTGATTTGGATGGGGATCTTCCGCACACCGTAGATGAGGTGGAAGCGGCGATGCGGGTGAAGTAAGGGGAAAAATGGACCCGCGCGACGAAATGGAACCCGGTCAGTTGGAGATGCTGGCGCAGGTCTTCCGCGAACAGCTTTCAACCTGCCTGGAAGAGTGCGCACAAGGGCGCAGGGGGCTGTTTTCTCACTTCGGGGGCGGCGAAGGAGAAGAGCGCGGCTGGCCCGAGGCGGACCGGCTACGGGAGCTGGCGCTGGCGTTGCAGGGGGTTTTGACGCTGCAGGAAATGCGGAATGCGCTATGCGATGAGTTCCTCGACCTGTGCTCGATCCACGGCGAAAGCAATCCCGGAGAACGGAAGCTGGCGCGGGCGTTTCTGGAGCGGATCGAAAAGGGCGAAGTGGGCGTGAAGACGGCAGAGGAGAAAAGACTGTGATCATTCTGCGCACATTTCTGGCTCTGGCGGCCGGCTTTGCCACCATGGCCTTGCTGGTGATAGGGATTAGCGCGCTGCTGGCCAAATTGACGCCGGGCTGGGTGGGGGAGCAGGGCAAGCCGGAGTGGAGCTACGTCTTCGTGAACCTGGGGTACTCGTTTGTGGCGGCCGCGGCCGGCGGCTATGTGACGGCGTAGGCCGCAGCCGCCAATCCGCTGATTCACGTGCTGGCGCTGGGGATCGTAGTGCTGGCGCTGGCCGCGCTGAGCGCGCTGCAATCGAAGGGTGAGCAGCCCATCTGGTACCAACTGGCACTGGTAGCCATCACGCCGCTGGGCGTACTGGCCGGCGGGCTGTTGCGGCTGAGGGTGCTGGGGATTCTGTGAAGCAGCGAGTTAGCAAGTCAGCAAGTCAGCGAGTTAGCAAGTCAGCGGGTTAGCGAGTTAGCAAGTCAGCGAGTCAGCAAGTCAGCGGGTTAGCGAGTCAGCAAGTCAGCGGGTCAGCGGGTTAGCCACCTGCGGTGGGGCAGACGCCGCTTCGCGGCCTGGTTGTTTCGTCGCTGCTGATTGTGGGCAAAACGAGGCCAGGATCGTCCGCTGGGCAGTGGGGATGGAAATTTATTTGTCATTGGGGGAAGCGAGGCTGTAGACTCCGTTTGCTGGATCCCCAAAATCCTAAAAAACTGAGGGAGAGATCGAATGAGATGGCGTGAAGCAGTATCTTTGCTTACCGGTGTTGCGATGGTGGCGCTGGCAACGGCCGCGATGGGCGCGCCTCGCGTGGGCGGCCCGGAGACGGTGAGCGCCGATGACAGCGAGGTTCGCCACTACCTGCTGACAATGGACAAGTCGCAGAGGACGGCCACGGCGTTGCAGGCGATCAATCAACTGGTTGCGGCGAATCCGAGCCTGAACGCGGCGATGGATGCCTCCTCCGGTACAACGGGGAAGAAGCCGATCACGCAGCAGGCGCACGATATAGATACGCCGTATCCGCAAGTGGCCGCGATCATTCATCAGAACGGGCTGGCTACGCGGGAGTTCATCGTGATCATGGGCGCGCTGATCAATGATCTGGGCTGGGTGTCGATGAAGAAGCAGGGCATGGTCAAGTCTTACCCGCCGGGGATGATTACGCCGGAAAATGCGGCGCTGATCGAGGGCAACTGGCCGGCGTTCCAGGCGATCATGGCGAAGATGACGCCGCCGAGTACCCGGTAGCCTACGGGCAAGCGAATGGCTGCCGGGCGGCTTGGGATTCGAAGACTTAAAAGCGATCTTTTGGTGCGGGCACTCAGGAGTGGGTGACACTGCTCCGCGCTATTCCCACTTGTTATATTTGTGACACTATGGTAGGATAGTGTCACTGATGGGTAGAGGTGGGACATATGGAAGTTTTGGAACTTCAAGAAACCAAAGGGATTCAGGAACTTCGGGCCAGGATACGCTTGAGTGAAAAAGGGCGGCTGGTCATTCCGGCGGCGATGCGCGAGGCGCTCGGGATGGGCGTGGGCGATGTGCTGGATTTGCGCGTGAAAGACGGCGAACTGCGCATCGCGACGATGCAAAGCCTTCTTCGGCGCGCCCAGGAATGGGTTCGGCAAATTGTCCCGCCGGGAGTCTCGCTTGCCGACGAGTTGAGCGCGGAACGGCGCGAGGCAGCCAAGTATGAATGAGGTTGTGTTCGATGCCTCTGCCATTCTTGCTGTTCTTCAACAGGAACCGGGCGCGGAGAAACTGACGGATGAAATTCGAATCAATGCCGTGGTCAGCACGGTCAATTTAGCAGAAGTGCAATCCAAACTCGTCAAAATGAGGAACGATCCCGACAAAGCCTGGGCGGCTGCTCTTTCTGCCGTCATTGCAGTGGAACCCTTCACCAGCGAGCAGGCCAGGATCGCCGGCGATCTGATCACAACAACTGAGAAATATGGACTATCGCTGGGGGATCGGTCGTGCCTGGCGCTGGCGATTGCGCTCAAGGCTCCCGTCTATACCACCGAACAGCTTTGGAGAAACCTGAAGGTGGGCGTGCCGATTCATGTGATCCGGTGAATCGATTTGAAGCCGGGCTGCCGTTTCGCCTCGTCGATGAACGCCAGCATGTTTTCGAGCGGCACATCCTGTTCCACGGCGTGGGAGGGGGAGAAGATGTAACCGCCGCGGCTTCCCAGTTCCAGCAGCCGCCTGCTTTCCCTGCGCACGTCATCGACGCTGCCGAAGGGGAGGGTTTTCTGTGTGGACAGGCCGCCGAAGAAACTCAACCGGCCGCGGTATCGAGGCAGCAGTTCATACACATCCATCACCTCCGGCTGGAAGGGATTGAAACAACTGAGGCCGATATCGAGAAGCGGATCGAAGAGTTCGTCGACGTCTCCGCAGGAGTGGATGGAGACAAATTTTCCGGCCGCGAGTACAACATCGAACATCCGCTTCAGGCGCGGCTGGATGAACTTCTTCCATAGGCGCTGGCCCATGATCAATCCGTGCTGGCTTCCCCAGTCGTCGCCGAAATGCACCGCGTCGATGTCATATTCCAGCGCCTTCGAGATGTGGGCGATGTTGTAGTCGCAGATGCGGTCCAGCAGTTCATGCACGAACTCCGGGTTCTCCACGAAGTCCATGAGCAGAGGTTCCATGCCACGCATGGTCCAGGCGCGTTCATAGAGCGAGAAACCCAGCTCAAAGATTCTGAAGCGGTCAGAATATTTTTCGAGCTTCTCGGGAATGTCAGAGAAATAGCGAGGATCGGTGGGATCGGGGAAGCGGTAGCCTGCCATGGACGGTTCCGGCAGCACCTGGCCCTCGACGTTGCCGATATCTTTATCGATCCGCCGGTCCCACACCACGCCAAAAACATCCTGGAAATGATCGGGGCCTACTCGCTGGAAGAATCCGACCGGAGCACCCAGGATGACGAAATGATTTCCGATCTCCTCGCCGACGTCGATCTCTCCAAAGTGCGCGGCGAGTTTATCGAATGCTTCCTCGGTAAAGGGAAATTCCCAGGGAACATAGGGCGGAATTTTGTGTTGCAGCACGGCCCGCACCACTTCACGCTTGGTCATAACTACTCCAGGGGCATGGCCGGCGATCCGGAAAAGATGGAAAAGCTGTCGTTAACAATGAACTGGACGCAATGGAGTGTGCCTGCACGCAAATGAAAGGTTCAGCACGCAAATTCAACATGCACTTCAGATGGAAGCCCTAAGTCTTCAGGTAGATCTTTCCCGGTTTCATGACGTCTCCCCAACCGAGAACTTCCCCGTCGGGGAGATCGAAGTTTGTTCCGAGGATACGGCCTGCCTGGATCAGCGTTCCAAGCTGGAAGTATACCGCGTCCATGTCGGAATGCCACCCAGGATAATGACCGAATCCACCATCAGAATTATGGCAGCTAAGCGCCCAGTTGGCGGCCTTGTCGATCGCAGCCCGGCATGCTTCGGAATTTTCTCCGATTTGGCGCAGAACAAAGACCGCATCGAAGCAGGAATGCACGTCCCATCTCGGATCTTTAGCCAATTGCCATCCTCCATCGGGGCGCTGGTCCCGGAGGACGCGTTGCACGATTGCATCGGCCTTCGGGGTTGGCTGGCCAATGAGCCGATAAAAATGCACCAGGTGGAAGGTGGCGGCCACATGATCTTGCAGATACCCGTCCGGCGCCTGGTTCTCGGCCATGTGGCGCTCAAGAGCGAGCCGGTATTGGCTGGGAAAATCCGTGCCGAGGACAGCATAGAACAGAGGGAAGAAACTTGTGGTGTACAAAGGCAGTTTCGCAAAAGCCTGGTTTACGAAGAAGCGATCCATCACTTTTACGGGATTGACCCGCGGCTTCTCTCCCAAGGCGTGCAGGCTAACGACCCCTTGCACGGTGTTGTAGAGGACCGCCAGGTCGGACTTAGGGTCCAAGCTGCCGGCATGATTGACAAAAACACCGTCCGGCTGCTGGTGGCGCTGGATGAACTCCGCTAACCTTTTCTTATGCTTAAGCGGCCAGTCTACTTGTCTGGCCAGGATTGCGGCGTAGGCGACGGCGGCCAGATCGGTCATGGATGTATCGCCATACCCTGGGTAACCCGGGTCCGGCGATGGAGAATATCCTCCATCTTTCCGCAAACATCGTTCGATGAACCTGAAGGTGGAGTCCTTGATCTGTTGACCGTTGAGGGCGGAAGACGGCGAAGTCCCGCCGCCGATTCCAGCTATGCCCAGAGCGGCCGCCGTCCTAAGCTGAGTTCCGGCTGCCGCCAGCAGCGCCCATTGCAAAACATCGCGCCTTGAGATTGCGTTTTTCATGCTAGTAGAAATCTCCATATTCAACGCAGATTTTCCCGAATTGTACCGCTCAATGACCAATTTCGTAAGATTTGACCTGCACCCGATTCCCGTCTTTCACCGAAGGGATTGTCCATTTACTATCATCGGATTTCGCTGGGTTGAGCGCCAACAGCAAAGACCGAAGCGATGCTCCGGCCTTTGTGCTGACCCGCTGACTTGCTGATTCGCTGACCTGCTGCTTTGCTATCCCTGAATGTCGAATTGCTCGGGGTGGAGGGTGGGGTCGCTCTTGACGAGGATGTTTTTGCCGACTAACTCCTCGAATTCGGTGAGCCAGTTCCCGCCGTTGGATTTGAGCACCTTTACGGTTTCGGGGTTGACGCGCAGAAGAACGTCAGCGTTCTCGAAGTGCTTCTTCATCTTGCGCAGTTCGACGTAGATCTCGTTGCAGACGGTGGCGGGACTCTTGACCATGCCGGTGGCCTGGCAGATGGGGCAGGGGACCGAGAGGGTCCGTTCCAGAGACTGCTTGACGCGCTTGCGGGTGATGGCGACCAGGCCGAAATCGTTAAACTGGAGAACCTTGGTGGGGGCGCGGTCGCTCTTGAGAGCTTCTTCGAGGGCGGCCAGGACCTTAAAGCGGTTCTTGCGGTCGTCCATGTCGATAAAATCAATCACGATAATCCCGCCCAGATCGCGCAATCGAATCTGGCGCACGATCTCCGGCACCGCATCGAGGTTGGTCTTGACGATGGTGTCCTCAAGGCGGGCGGATTTGCCGACATATTTTCCAGTATTGATGTCGATGGCCACCAGCGCCTCGGTCTGGTTGATGACGATGGAGCCGCCCGACTTGAGCCAGACCTTGGAACGCAGGGCCTTGGAGATTTCGTCCTGAATGCCGAAGTGCTCGAAGAGCGGAGTCTCCTTGGTGTAGAGCTTGACGCGGCGGACAAGATTGGGCGAGAAGCGGTTGAGGAACTTGACGATGCGCTCGTAGTCGGCCTCGGAGTCGACCCAGATGCTGTTGAAGTTGGAGCTGACCTGGTCGCGGAGAATGCGCTCGATCAGCGAGAGGTCGTGATAGATGAGCGCCGGGGACTTGGAGCTGTCGGAGCGCTGCTTGATCTCACTCCACAGGTGAAGGAGGAAGCGCAGGTCGGCGCGCAACTCTTCTTCCGAGGCGCCTTCGGCGGCGGTGCGGACGATGAATCCGCCCGAGGCCTCGCCGCGCTCGTGGACGAGAATGCGCTTGAGGCGGTGGCGCTCCTCTTCAGAGGCGATTTTGCGGCTGACGCCGATGTGGGTGACGGTGGGCATGAAGACCAGGAAGCGGCCGGGGAGGGCGATGTGCGAGGTGATGCGGGCGCCCTTTTTGGCGATGGGTTCCTTGGCGATCTGGACCAGAATCTCCTGGCCGGCCTTGAGCAGGTCGCTGATGATGGGCAGATCGGAGGTCTGCATGGAGCGGCGCGAGGGACCGCGGCGGCTGCTCGGGACGCCGGGAACTGCCGTTCCGCCCCGGCCACGGCGTCCGCGGCTGCCGCGGTCGCGGCGCTGCTGGGTTTGCGCATCGCCGGCGGTGGGTTGGTCCGCCGCGGCGGACTCCTCTTCCTCGTCTTCGTCGAATGCGTCGTCGCCGTCCTTGCTGTCGAAGTTCATCTGGATGCGGTGGTCGAGGTGAGCCTCCTGGAGCATCTCGCCCAGATCGCCGGTGCGCAGGTGAGTGGGCAGGGTCTCCTCTTCAAAATCTTCCAGGTCGTGGTCTTCGGATTTGCCGTGATGAGGATGACGGGGCGCATCGAACTCCTCGCCTTCGATGACCTCTTCAACGATGTGGCCGCTGCCGGGTTTGTAGCTTGAGACCGGGGAGCCGGATTTGGATTTTGCCGGGGCGGCCTTTTCGTCCTTCTTCTTGCCCAGGCCAAAGAGGCGGAAGCCGGTGGGGAGAAAGGGGTCGAAGCGATGAGAGGCGGATGCGTCGGTTTCAGGTTCGGTCTCTTCGGATTCGGTTTCTGTGAATTCGGTCTCCGGGGGTTCAGGAATGGACGGCTCGCCGGTCGCGGTTTCAGCCGTCTCCTCAAACTGGCCCTCTTCTTCCAGGGGATCTTCCCAGGCCAGGTGGTCTTCCTCCAGTACGGGGGCAAGTTCTTCCGAAGTTGGCTCGACCGCCGGCTCAGGGGTAGGCTCCGGGGCGGACTGAGCGCGCTCCGCGAAGTACTCTTCCTCTTCGATCTCATCTGGAGAAGCGGCGCTCTGCCGGGGCTCGGTCTCCACGGCAGGCTCCGGGCGGCTGGAGCGATGCTTGGAGAGCGACTCGCCGGGGAGCAGGCCGCTGCCGTCCCACGAGAGGGGCGCTTCGATCAGCGTTGAAGGCTTAAAGGAACTGGCCGGGCGTGCCGGCGCGGCAGTTTCCTGCGCGGATTTTGGAGCATCCTCTTCCGGGGTAGCGCCGTACTTCGAGAGCAACTCGCCGGGGAGGACAAAGGGGACTGGGGGAGCTTGGGAACGGCCGGCGCGGGGAGTTGACGCGGGGGCTGAGGAAGTCCACCCCGGCGACGAAGACCTGTCGCCGGGGACCCCGGCATTGGCGTGGATCACCGGCGCTACTTCGGATTTCGCGGGCGTCTGGGTGTGGCTCTCAGCGGCCTCTTCGGAGCTGCCGGTCTCGGCCTGGCTCTCGGGCAAGCCGGCAGGCGCACTGCTGCCGCGACGGCGGCGGCGTCCACGCCAGCGCTTGGCGCCCTGGCCGCTCAAATCTTCCTGGGTGCTGCCGGTCTGCCCGGAGACGGCGAGGGATTCAGGGGCCGGTGCGTCGGCGGCCTCGGGAACGGCCTCCACGGTAAGACGGCGGCCCCTGGGCTGGCGTTCCGGCCGAGGTTCCTGTTTCTCGCCGTTCTTCGGACCGGGACGCTGGCCGCGGTCATCGCCACGACCGCCATCGCGGGCAACCTGACCGGTATTCTCGCCGGGGGCGTTCAGGTGCCGGACCTCGCGGGGAGGCTGGCTGCCGCCGGCGACCGCGGCTTTTTCCAGCTCGTCGGTCTCTTCCGAGTCTTCGAGCTCAAGGAAGTCGGTTACATACAGGAAGGCGTCGCGCTCCAGGCCCACGTCCACAAAGGCGGACTGCATGCCGGGCAGGACGCGGGTAACGCGCCCGTTGTAAATGGAGCCGGCCAAAGTGTATTCGTTTTCGCGTTCGTAGTAGATTTCCGCGAGTTGATCGTCTTCAAGAATTGCCAGCCGCGTTTCATGCGGCGTGCTGGAGATACAAATCTCTTTTCCCATCGTACCTTTCCGTCCAGCGGCTTAAGCCTGCCGGGAACTGGGGCTAGGCGGTATGGAGAGGCTCGAAGGCGGAAGGAGAGGAGATGAGTGGATGGGATGACCTGTAAGTCGCCGGTGTGCCGGTTGCCGCGCGTTTGCCGGCCCCTGAGGGCGGCGAGCTGCGCGAAATGTGGCCAATGTGCTGCCGAACGAACTGTGTGGTGCGGTAATCCGATTGCAGAGAGTTTGTGGCCAACCTTGCCGGAGCCCCCGGCGACGGATTTTTGTCGCTGGGGTGTAAGCGCTCCGCTGTGTGCGGCGGGGCCGTTCCAACCTTGGCGTATGCACGAACTTGCCGCGCGAACGGAGCAAAATTTTTCTGTCTCAATGCTCCAGCGCTATCCGTGCAATTTGTACGCTGCCAACGGTTCCGGGGTCCCCGGCGATGCCCCACCCAGAGGGTTCCCGGCGCCCACTTCGTCGCTGGGGTGGAATGGTTTTCCCGTCTCTGCGTGCTCATGAATCCTTGTCCTGCCTGGCTCGAGATCCATCCGGACCTGGCCGGCTAGAGCGGTTCCACAATTTACGTGCCCTTTCGAGCATCGTGCAAGGTGGCATTTTCTTGAGGAAAATGCCACTGGAGCGCGGTGGCTTCGAGGTACAGCAATTGTGAAACCGCTGTATCGCGTTTTTCCAATAGCTGCAGTCCAAAACCACAACTGCCAAGTGGCTTTTTCAAAATGAAAAAACGCCGTGAATGCTTGCAACTTCTTCTCTTGTGGGCCGGACAGTTCGCGGGGACACAAGAAGAAACCTGGTGAAACTCAGTCGGGGCGAACACGTCACCCCTGCGACGAAGACCCATCGTTCACCCCGGCAAGCAAAGTTCACTTGCCGGGGACCCCGAATGTCGCCGGGGACCCCGATTCACCCCGAAACGCTCAGTTGACGAACCTGCGCATGCGGACATTCATCGCCACACCCAGCGACAGGAACGAAAACAACACCGAAGATCCGCCGTAACTCATTAACGGCAAAGGGATTCCGGTGACGGGCATAAACCCGATGACCATACCCACGTTGACCCCGATCTGGAAGGTCAACACAGCCACTACTCCCATGATAATCAAGGAACCGGACAGGTCCGCGGCTGTTTGTGCGTTCTGAATCAAACGCATCAATATAAAGAAGTATAACAGCAGCACCAAAAGCGCGCCCACAAAGCCGTGCTCCTCGCCGAAGGCGGCAAAGATGA
>Ga0187872_10001626_pt1 | contig 22251 bp, 9 predicted proteins | sample June2016WEW_16_4_FD_132973 | JGI IMG/M metagenome (GOLD analysis project Ga0187872, IMG submission 132973) | Peatland microbial communities from SPRUCE experiment site at the Marcell Experimental Forest, Minnesota, USA - June2016WEW_16_40 | ecosystem: Environmental > Terrestrial > Soil >...
GCAGAATTAGATGGAATAAGTGTTAAAGCAGAGGTGACAAACTTTCATACATTAGCTATTGCTATGGGAGCTGGCAAAGGATTAGTTGGAGAAGCGACAAAAGATGCAGTAAAACATAAAGAAGCATTGAGGTTAATATCATCAGAGGCAGCAAAACAAGGCGGAGAATATTCGACTATTTTTAAGGATCAACTTAATAAGAATGAGGTTAGTTCTAAAAATAGAGTCGGAGAACAGTTAACTGGTGTAATTAATCAGTTAAAAGGTGTATCCTTAGCTGGATTTGGAGCACAAATAGCGCATATGTATTCATCTGACACCTCTCAACAATCACCAGTTATGTCAGAAGCAGATCAAAGAAAATCATTGGCGGCAGAAAGAGATAGAAATATAGCTCGTAATCCACCGAGAACATCGGCGAGTATGGTTGGACATACGCCAGAAGAGATAAGAAAAGCTATGGATGAAAAAAATGCAAAAGCAGAAGCAGGAGTAGCACCAGCTCATGCACATACATCAAAGCCGGGCGAGATAAATGTTAATGTTACGGGATATTGTCTAAAATGTAAGAGAGAGATTGAAACAAACTCTCAATCGACAGCAATCTCTGTCGCAAATAGGAGCTATTAAAGGAACACAAAATGGCAAACTCTGGAATAGCTAACTTAATCAGTGGAATAAATACAGTCCAAAATGCGCTCAACGTTAATGGCACAGCGACACAAGGGCAAGGTTTTAACGTTCCTCCGACATATGAAGCAAATGGCAATGGTTTGCCATATTCCAATGTTCCAGAAAATAACCCTGGACAGTTAAAAAGAAATATTATCACTTGGTTTGTTCCTCAATTTGGCATTGTCTCAATGTATGTCAACCCGCAAAAAATAATATATTTACATAAAAAACTGATTACACAAGAAAGAACAAAAGGTGGATATACATTGCAGTATTGGGGGGAAGAGCTGGACACGCTTCGTATAAGTGGAAATACAGGATCAGCCGGTTTTGAGGGAATAAATGTTCTTTACGAAATATATAGAGCTGAACAATATGCTTTTGACGCCGTTGGATTAACATTAGCAGCTAATAATGCGAGCACTGATCTCTCGAATACATTGTCCAGCGTAGGGGCTTCATTAGGAGGTATTGGAAGCATAGGCGGAATAGTTGGTGCGGTCGCCGGAGGAGCTATTGGCGGAATATTAGGAATGGATAGCCCGAATAGCAATTTAGCAATGAGTAATATTGACTCTTTGGCACAGTTGGCGTTTACTGTCGAAATGTATTATTCAGGATTAGTCTACCGTGGCTTTTTTGAGAGTATGGAGGTTCATGAAAGTGCGACTAATTTTCTTCTTGAATATGATATGACATTTAAGGTGACTCAGCGTCGCGGTTATCGAACTAATATTTTCCCCTGGCAAGTTTCTCCAAAGAATCCAAGCGGTCCTTATTCACAACATTCATTTAATGGTCAGGTCGATACTTCTTTTTGATAATTGGCTAATATCCTGATATATATGAGGTATGGCATTCTTATCCGATTTAGCAAGTAGTATATCTTCAACCTTCAATGTAGGCGAAAATAATACTCATTCATTAGATTCGGTTATAGCTGGACAACAGACACAATATGGATCACTTGGAGCCTTTGCCTCTCAAATAGACCAAAGTGCCCAACGTTCTTACGTAGAAGAAGGCTATTTAAGGACAGACCCATATAATGCTGAGCCAAAACAACGAGAAATATTGTTTCAGCAGCCTTCTGCGACCATTCTTATCAAAAAGAGAATGTTCTCATCAATAGCAGAGAACTTTCGTCCTGATTATATGGATCAGGATGAAAAGCTTTATTATCGCGCGATTAAGTTTCTTTTTCAGAATAAGTGCAATGTTATATCTGCTCTCGAAAAATTATCGAAGATACAGCAGGTCACATCTGCCGTTGGCACGATTTCTGATCAGTTAGTCCCTATTGTTATGTCTCTTTCTGATACATTGACAGCAGCAGGAACTGGAAGTCTCTTCGGAGCCTTTACTTCTAATTCTTTTGGTGGATCACAGGATGTGAGTCAACTCGCTTCTGTTATGGATCAGCTTCGTAAGATTTATGGATATAATACAACCAATTTTAGCACAACCTGGATTACTGACTCTTCCGATATGTTTCAATCACAACTTGGAGCGGGAACTGGTGTAATCGAGATTACGAACTTTACATCTTTTAATACAAATGTTGCTGTCAACGGAATAGCTAATCACGGAGGATTTAGCTTAAATATTTCAGATCCATATGAATCAATGTTAATAACAGAATGGGATATAGAGAAGGCAATATCTGATGCGACTAATATGTTTTACAGCGATCAGACATTTAATCTTGGTCAGCAATCTATTGATCAGGTTATCGCTTCTGGTGAAGCTCAACTAAACTCTCTTCGTTATTCACGCGGAGCGAGCACTATATCTTTTGTTATTGATCCTGATACACTTCTCGGACAGAGGGTAACCGCAATTCTCGATAACCTTGGCAAAGAATTAGTTTTCACATACAACTCTGGTCTTCTTGGTATAGGGTCATCTGTCTCCGTCGCTGATTATTATCTCTACGGAAATGGATTGGGGACTAACGGATTATCTTCCAATGAATTATCAATTTTTCAGAATGTTGTCTCCTCGATTTACTCAAAGATAGAGTTGGATGCTAATTCGAGAAACTCATTTCAGATAGCAAATCAACAAACTAATTATGCGCGAAGAAAGATGAGATTTAATTTTCTTGGGCAATTAATAATTCAACCAATGGATATTATTCATTTTTACATCAATAGTAAAAGCTCTTATGATAGTAAGCTTCTCTCCGGACTGCAAAGTATGTTTTCTGGTGCTGGTATTCTTCAAAACTTGAATACAATGGTTACTAATTTGACAACATCATTAGGAAGCCTTCTAAACCCAGAACAATCAATAATGTTGCAAATAGAAAAATCAGCATTTGTCGGCTCTGATTTTCCCAATTATCTCTGGAATATGTTAAGAAGCCAATTTGTAACAGAAAATGAAGGGACGCATGTATTCTCTGGTATTGTAACCGAAGCTAATGATAACTGGTCTAATGGAGCATTTACGATTAGTGTCACTGGCAAAGATAACACTTATTACTTTGATCAAGGAAAGATTAATTTTAAGCCAGGCGTTGATGTTTCTAATGGATTAATGTTTGATCCGTTGACTCCATTTAAGACAAGCTTTGATACGATAACAAGCACATCAAAAGCACAGACGCCAGTCCTTCTCGATGAGAATCAAGCTATTCTTGGAACATCACAGGATAAAACAGGGCTTCTTAAAGCAAAAGCCGGTCCTAATGCTGGTCAAAATGTGACATCTGATTCATTCCTTCGTGGACAGGTGGTCAATGGGAATACAGGGCAGGTATCTAATGAGATTTTTGCTCCTGATGGATTAGTCTATAAATGGAAAGAAGGTATTGGGGTGTTCACACAATTTGGTGATTCAGATCAATTAAATGATGCCAATTTAACAGGTGGAACAAACATATTTAAGAATCCATTTGCTGGTCAAGATGTTATGAATGTCATCTCATTATTGATTACAGGACAACCATATAATTATGCCACATTTTGGAAGGCAACAGCAAGCAATGGAGGGTATAATAATGATCCGCAGAGTAAGTCTGATGCAGCTCACTCTTTTATGTCTTCTCTAACATCTTCGTTAACCAAAAATAACATTATGTGGGGCAATTTTATTCCTTTTAAGGAACTTATTGTTTCTGGACAAGATTTTGCAAAGTCGGCGACATCGGAGACGAGAATAGGATCTAAAAATGATGCATTAATCGCCAAGATTAATCAATACAAAGCATTGCAGAGCCTTAATAGTATTTTTTCTGTCGATAATACACAAGGTTTTCCAAGTGCAATTGGAACAGCAGTCTCTAATGGTAATTTACCGAGCACAACTAATATCTCCGCACAAATGACTGCTTTGGCTACATCAATACAAGCAGATATTGCAAAACTACAAGCACAAGATAATAGCTTTACACAAAACTCTCCATCCCAATTTGGGTCATATTCATCTGGACCATCATTAATAGATATTCAGAACGGAACTAATCCGGTGCAGCCGACGGCACAAGATCTATTAAGAAAAGAAACAGGTTTTTTGACAAGAAGAATGTCATATAATGTCCGTTCCAATGAAGATAAAAATCTTTTCATTGTCGATGACTCTTATGATAAAGATTATGACATATTGGCATTCGAACAATCATTATCTGATGTCTCCATATATACTAATGAATATCTCTCTGTAAGAGATCAAATAAGATCAGTGGCTGAATTATTAGATTTAGAAGTTTTTGCTGATACACAAGGGCATATTCGTGTCCGTCCTCCACAATATAATAAGATGCCGAGTTCTGTTTTTTATCGTATGCTCTATATGAAACAAGCATATGGAATACAGGTCTTTCCTCAATTTTTAACTGATCTTTTCGGTAATCAGATAAGAACGTTAACAGAACAGTTAGAGGTTCTCGAAGATATGATAAGATTGGATGGAGCCATTATCGGATATTCAGATGATACTTCGTTAACACAATTTATACAAAACAGCACAGCGGCGACGACACCTTTTGCTTTCATATCAGATCCGACGAGCAGAACAGTTGTCGATTTTACAACATTGATACAGAGCACGGCAACGGATCCTGGGACTCTATCTCCTCAATCATTAACTTCTGGTTTATCAGGATCTGCAGCAGCTTCTCTCGCTGCTAATTCTGGTATGAATGCTTTTGCACAGAGACAGGGCGTGGCTACGCAAGAGACAGTTCTCGAACAACAGGCACAAGGAACAGCTAATCCATTTACAGATACAGCAAAATATACTGCAATAGTTCAGCAGGTAATTAATCAGAAGACAAATGCACAAGGGTTTTCTGTCGATGCATCTTCATTAGCAACGGAAACATATGTTCAGTTACTCATCAACGAGATATTTGTTAAGTCTGGTGTCAAAATAAACCAAGCTGATTTTATTGCGCCAAATCCATTTGGTCAATATGATGTTTCAATACCATCGAGCCAACAAGTTGATGTTGTTAAAGTAACTAATGATTTGCAAGAGAAAATTAATCAGAGACAGATGCTTATTAAGACACTATATTCAACATTGAAGAATGCATTGGAATATAAGTCTCTCGACAATCCATTAGGCAATCAATTTTTACCTCCTCCATCATATGGAAACTCTAATGTTCCAGAAGTATTCCAATCTCTTATCGAGGATGAGACATATGATGATTATGGTCCAGGATCAGGGACCAGATACATAATAAGACGACCGCAAATACGGAATATTAGTATTCATGCTGGTGAACCGGATTATACAATGGTAGATGTTAAAGGTTTCTTCTCTCCGGTGATAGGTAATGAAGGTCTTCCTGACCAATTTAATTCTTTTCCAAGGGGTGGTAATGCTTTGGTTACTGCGACTGCTGTTGACTACGACGCGTGGAGAAATTATGGATTTAAGCAATCAGCACCTATAACAGCTCCATTTTTAAGTGATCCTGTAACACAATGCGGACCATATGCAAGCATTGTTCTCTCTCGTAATCGCAAGAATATGATTAAGGGTTCGGTAACTATATCTGGTAATGAATATTTACAGCCCGGTGATGTTGTTTTCCTCGAAGATAGACAAATGCTCTTCTATGTTCATTCCGTCTCTCACGAGTTTACATATGGTAGAAGCTTCACAACAAAATTAGAATTAACATATGGACATACAGCAGGAGATTTTATTCCTACAATTCTCGATGCTGCCGGTAAGATGATCTACAATAACAGAGATAATGGATCTTTTATTGTCAATCGGCAGACTAATACAAATAATGAGGCTGATCTCGGCGTCCTTATTCTCGATCCGAATGGAAACAATGAAACTGCTCTTCCTGCCGATGGAACTAATCAAAGTTTTTCTCCAATAGGCACATGGAATAGTAAAGTTTTAAACAACATAATTTTCTATGCTGCATATAAAATAAATGCTAATAATACAGCTGGAAATAATATAACTGCTAATATAGAGCTGAGATACTACTTCGACAATAATAATGCTGTTAATCCTAATCTGCAAAGTTTTGTCTCCTCAATTCAAGGAATATTGACGGGAAGTTCTGGAGGATTGACAATTCCAAGTTTTTCATCTATACAGAATCAACCATTTAATCCAGCTAATATAATCCCGGTTTCCATTAATCTCTCTCCGGCGACAGAACCATCAAAAGCAGATCGGCGCTCTCCATCACAAAGAGCATGGGATGCTGCTCGTAATCAAGCTAATGGGAATAGTTATGGAGCAGGAACTGCCGCTGGTATAGCCTCTTCTTCATTAAATACATTTGCTCCTACGGTGAGCACAGATCAGATAAGTCAAGCATTATATGGATATGTTGTCGATTGTTGGTTAGTTCTCACCGAAAATACATCGGCAGCGAATACGACGAGCACATCGCAGTCATTAGGGACAACTGCTATAAATGCTAATTCAATTCCTTCTGATCCATCAAATGCCGCGCAAGAAATATCGAATGTTTATGGAGGAAGTTAATGGCTAATAATCATATTTTTGATGAAGAAGTTGGTCTTCTAAAACGCGGTTCTATTGTCTCTTATGATGAGAACACTGGAATGATGAAGGTAAGATTTAGCGGAGCATCATCAATAAGAGGACCGCAGTCTCTTCCAATAAATGTTCCAGCTCCTCATGCAATGTTCTACAACAACGGAATGTTTATGGGGACATTGCCAGTCCCTGGAACGCCGGTTATAATCGCTCAGGGCTCTGGCGGGCAATACCATTTTGTCTCTTTTCTTGCTGAAAATATTTCTAATGTGCCTACATTAACATCGGGCGAACTTATTATTCAGTCAAACGATGAGACAAAAATAACCCTTAATTCTAATGATGATATTTATATTGGGTCTGATAATAATAGAATACATATCGATACTACTTCTAACCTTATAACAACCAATTTTTTCAATAGCAATGAGTTTACACAAGCAAGTAGAAAAGTTAATGGATTAGTCAAAAGAGATTTGCTGTTGAATACAAACTACGACCAATCATTAAAGTTAGAAAATGATAGTTATGATGAAAAGTTTTATACAATAGGATTAGACCCGACAATATCTCCAAACTCATCGACAAATAACTCAAATAAAAATCCTCCTTTTGTTGAAGAAAGAGAGATGATTTATGAGTTTCAATATAATGCCAATGTTTCTGATGATTTAACTGAAAGCTCTATATATGGATCTAATCCAATTAAAAAGTCAGTTTCTGTCTATCCGAATAGACGCCAATCTCGTGCAGATACATTGAGTCTTACTCTTCTTTCTCCTAATTATTTGATGGAGAATGTCAAGGGAACAGTCATTGATATATTTGGAAACATATTGGATATTAATAGATATCCATTACCAATAGGTCAAGGACAGAATACATTAAACGCTACAATAAGCACTGATAAAGTAATCTCATTCAATATGATAAAAGCATTGGAGAGGAACAGTCTCGCATATCATTTTGAGCTCAATGCAAGAAAAGATTTATCTGGAAGCAATGGTCAAGTCATCCTTCCTGATATTAACTCTAATGCTGATTATGCGAGGAACAGAAGCAGATTATTTCTCGACATAACAAAAGAAGGAGTTTTCAAGCTTAATATTCCGTGTTCAAGTGAAAATGGTATCGTCCCATTATTGACTCGATATGAAAATTATTCATCTTTTGGTCAAGACCAAAATGGAAATGTTGATCCTAATCAATTGGTATTTCGTGATGATAATATTGATATTTATCAAGATAGTTTTGCTGCACCATCATTAAATGTTCAGACAGGAGCTATCGGTTCGGTTGGCGATGGAAGTGTCTCTGTTATGGATAATGATGGATATGGAACACCTGTCGATCGTATAACTGGTAATAATATCAAATGGGGTACGGCTTATCACGATATATCTTCAACTTGCTATGCAGCACAAAGAAGTGATTTTATTCAGTTTGTTGCGGATCCTCAAAATGTTGTTTTTAGCAAATCAGCAGTTCAATCAATACCATTATTGAATACCATAGTTTCTCCAACAATAAATAGTGGATTATCATTAAGTGGAACCGGAACGACAAATACATCAGGTGCGAGCGCCGCTAATGCCGGTGGAAGGTCTGGTCTGATAAGTATAGATGGGTCTCTCGACTTTAATATTGGAGCAAATACAAGCGATAGGCAAAGCATAATATTTGATACAGCTGGTGGAATTGTAGGAAATATCGGAAGAGATTTGAGAAACAATTCTGCATTGTTAAAGTTTGACGGTAATACTTATTTACAGTTTGGAAGCATTGGAGTATCAACAGATAGCAGATTCCAACCAACTAATACAAAAAATCCAGTCTCTAATGGACAGATAGGAGCAGTTCTAGACATTAGAGTTATGTCAAGTGGAGGGTATTGTACATTATTGAGATTTGATGATCACGGAATTAAGATATTAACTCCTGGGCAAGTTGCCATACATAGTGCACAGGGAACTTTATTGACCTCAGATGGTGATATAGATATAGAGTGTGAGAATTTGGTTCTTCAAGGACGATTAGTGCAAAAAGAAACAGGCGGTTCAATATAACTCTCAATAATGTGATATATATGGTATTGGAGAGTTTATGGAAAATGAGATATTAATTGAAAGATTGATAGCACAAGCAAATGAAGCTGATTATCAAGGGCTAAAAAAGCTGGCAAATATTGTTTTTAAGGTGACAGACAATATTGGAGTTGAAGATCTATCATCTGCATCAATTAACGATAAAGCATATGAACAGTTGTGGGCTGTTGCCGCAAATATTATATCGATGAATGGTGTCAATGTTAATATTGAGAAGATTGATGAAGAGATAATTCGAATGGCAGAAAAAGTTGTTGATGGATTAGAGATTGCAGTTTGTGGCGAGATTAGAGCAAAGGGTGAAAATGAAGAGAGAGTTCCGGGAGAGAAGTAGAATAAGGAGAAGATTTAATGGGTAGAAAAAATAGTAATAGATTGCAAAAAGAAGATGGATTAGGCGAGTTTGTATTGAAAGGCAAAATTGTCCATAATGGATTTTACACATATGATTTAGTTAAATATATTGATATGTGGGAACCAGTGGAAATAACATGTCCAATACATAATAATTTTTGGCAAAAACCATTCAATCATATAAATAGATCAGGTCAATGTAAGCTATGTGTTCATGAAAACTCATCAAAATCACAATCAAAAGGAAGAGATAATTTTATATTAGAATCAAAAGCAATTCATGGAGATGAATATATTTATGATAAAGTTGAGTATAAAAATAATCATAAAAAGGTTACTCTAATTTGTAGAGAACATGCAGATTTTGATATAGTACCAAGGGATCATTTGGCTGGTCAGGGGTGTCAAGAATGTTCAGGGTACAAAAGAGTAGATTATGAAAGTGTTGTTAAGAGATCAAATGATATTCATAATAATTATTATATATATCCTTATGCAGAAATTAATGGCGTAAGAAGTGAAATGTTAATAATTTGCCCAAAACATGGAGAGTTTTATCAAATAGTTAGAAATCATTTACGAGGTTCTGGATGTAGAAAATGTTTTTTTGAGAGCAGAGTAAAAACATTAGAAGATTATTTGGATGAAGCAAAGTTAGCACATGGAGATAGGTTTGATTATAGTAATACTATATATATAAATAGTAAAGAAGATATTTGTATTATATGTTCAAGTCATGGTGAGTTTTGGCAAAATCCAATGCATCATAGAAATGGTCATGGCTGTCCAGAATGCTCTGGATGTAAACCATATGATAATGATAGTTTTAAGATTGCTGCGAATAAAGTTCATAATGGATTATATGAATATGATAAGATTGAATATGTGAATAATAGGACACCAATAGAAATAAAATGTAAAAAACATGGATATTTTCCTCAAATACCATTTAATCATTTAAGAGGATATGGATGTCCGACATGCTGCCATAAAATATCAAATGGTGAAATTGAATGGTTAAATTATCAAAATAATATAAATATATTGAAACAATATTCTGTTAAAATAGATGGAAAAACATATTATTTTGATGGATACGATCCAGAAAAAAATATAGTATATGAATATAATGGTGATTATTATCATGGTAATCCAGATATGTATGATCCAAATGATATAAATCAAAATACAGATTGTTCTTTTGGAGAGTTATATCAAAATACACTTGAAAAAGAAGAAAAAATAAAATCAGCTGGATATAGAATAATTTCAATTTGGGAAAGTGAATGGAAGAAAATTAAGAAAGATTTGGAGATAAAATAAATGGTTTGCACTCCTAACAATATTAGTTTGCCGCCTAGTATTCTTCCATCTCCACTAATCCCAGGTTTTGGAAGTCCATTTGCAGTTAATATACCAAATATAAGCGTAATTCCTATCCCAGGACTGCCCGAGGATTTATTAGCGCTACTTAATTCTCTTAATTTTCAGATTCCGCCGGGACTTTTGCAACCGAACCTAGGTCCGTGGGTCAAAGATGTCTTCGGTGCTATAATGAAGGTTCTCGATTTATTTTTGCCTTTTCTTATGCTCTATAAGTTTTTATTGCCATTATTGAATATGATTATCTGTATCATAAATGTTTTATGTTCATTGTTATCGCCCTTCAGTTTGCCAGGATCGCTAATTACTCTTTTTACGCAGTGTCTTCCTCAATTTCTCAATCTCTTTCCAATATTTGCTCTTATCATAATGATAATTTCGATATTATTGCTTATTATTGCTTTAATAGCCTACGTCATATTGCGTGTATTAGCGCTCATCGCAATGTTACTTCGCAATATATTAGCTTTACAAAATGCGTTTGCTGAATCGAATGCTAATGGAGTTCTCGCAATAGCCGCAAAAATAGGTTCTATTCTTTGCATTTTTCAGAACTTATTTGTTCTCTTTGCTATCTTCGAGGTTATTCTCAATATAGTCGAATCTATATTGCAGACAGCGTTTGGTATTCCTCCATGTGGTGGAGGCGGAAACTCACAATGTTGCAATTCTAATGTTTGTCCAGCTATAATATCTGATGGTCCGTATACATTGAAAACAGGAACACTTCAATATCTTAATGAGGTAGACGCGAAGACGACAATACCATTACCTGTTCAATTTGGAACCAGTTTTAATGTTCCTCTTCGCCAAGAAAGCTGGCAATTATATGATCTCGCACAACCACAACAAGATGCGTTCTCAAACATCTATGATGGATACGATGTTACCGCAGATTCGACAACATACGATGCCCCATATTACAAGCCAGTTTTTTTCCCGACGAGTAGCTCATATTCTGGGACGACACCATCGAATCAAGCTGCATATACTATAGATTTAGAGATGGATTACGACCCTTCTCAATGGGGGCGAACTGGTCCAGCAAGAAGAATAAGGTTTCTTAATTGTATTGTTCTTTCTGCAACAAGTCCAACGTTAACAATTTTTGATAATTCGACACAGAATATAGCTACTGGTGTTCTCTCATTAGCGGGTGGTAAAGGATATGAGATGAGTGGCAATCCTATTCCTGGATATGATGTTGATGGAGTAACTCCAATAACAGCACAGGCTACATTAGGTAATTTTATTCACAAACCTGCTATAGTTTCATCCTCTCCATCGTTTAGTCCAACTGATGGATATACATTTACAAACATAACATATACATTTAAGCCAAATACTGAAGTTCTTATGAGTTCTGGTATAATAACATTAGGTTGTATGCCAGAAGTTGCATTAGCGAGAACATTTGTGAATACCGCGTATGCGAGCAATGTTGGAACGAAGACTGCTGCATTGAAAAATATTAAGATGCCAAAACCAGGAGATGCTCAAAAATGTTTGAGTACAGCGCTGACTTCATTAAGAAGTAATTTAACAGTAGAGGGCGTCTCCGAGTTTCAAGCAATGACATCAGTTTGTCTTCAACAGTTACAGAATGATACTAACAATGCATTAACATCAACAATAGGTATTGGTGTCGAGCCATGTTCTTCTTCAGTGACTCTATATCCAGAGGAGCAATTTACAAGTGTTCCAATAAAAGTGCAGGTTTCTCTTAATGAGACAAATGGATTATTATTGACAAATGGAATACCAGAGGTTGTTTCTAATGCATTATCGCCAAGAATAAAAGCTTATGCTACATTTGGACATGTTTCTCCGTTTACATATGATGGATATCAATATTTTGTCGCTGAATTGACGAGCGGAGATCCTGGCAAAGGTCAATTAATGATATCATTTGATGATAATATTTTTTGCACGAATACGACATCACCTATGGCTCATACATTGCAGCAATATAATTATCAGTTCGTTTATGCTCCATCTGTTCTTTCTGGTGGTGAAGGATCGACAGGAACTGGCGCGAATAGAAGGACTTCTGAAGATATTGCTGATGCTGGAAACGATAACTAATGGAGATATATGGCTAGTCAATCTTCACAAGCACAATCTCCAAATCAATTCAATTATCAAGATGATCAGAATTATAGTATCGATATTGATAAAATATATTCTGACTTCATAGGATCTATTGATGCTGTTCGAAGCTATACAAACTGCTCAATGGTAACAGATCAGATAGCGAAGACAATATTTGGATCTGGTGATACGACACTTTCTCAATTAAAGCAGCAGGTTCAGATAGTCTCTACATATCAGGAGAGTCGATGTCACGCATTTTTTAGAATTATTGGTTTTCCCGTTGTTTCAAGTTCTTTCTCAATATACAATCCAGGATATGATACTGTCTACCCAGGAACAAATGGAACGGCGAGAACAATAGGTGCGGCGGTAAGCTCTGCTAAATTAAGTATTGCTGGAAGTCAAATAGCTGGTGAAAGAGATCTTTCAATTCAGAGAGAAGCTTTGCCTTTAACATATTCAAGCATATTTGCCACACAAGGAAGCATAACAGCATCTACGTTAGCATTATCAGGAGTGAATACAAGACTATTTGCATCACCATTAACAAAAACATTAGCGTCAGGAAAAGCACCTTTTGATGTTTCGATATCGAATCAGCAATATACAAGAAACTTTCTTATGGGATCTGCATATCAATATGGTCAATTATTGGAGAGCTATGTTGATACATTAGGGAATAGTCCTTTAATAGGAACAGGATTAGGGCAAATACCTACTTCTGGTCTTCATATAATTTCTCCATTTATAGTTGATCCTGTCATCGATTTTTCAGTTAATGATTCGTCAAGATTAGTTGCTGTTCCTTTTGTGCCAACAAAAGCAAATCTGAAAGTTAAAGATGATATTTTTGTTTCCCGACCAATAATCGAACAAGTTATTCGAGATAGAATAACAATTTTTGATCAATCTAATAGCTCTCTCGGAACTAATGATAAAGCGACGATAGATTATGTCAAAGGACTACAAAATATAACAGATCAATCGATATTAGATCTTATTAGTGGTAGTTCTCAATATAGCACTGGGCAACAGCAAGAGTTCACTAAGTTTGTCAATATAATTAGGGCTATGATGGTCTCGTTAAGAAACGCAATAATAGATATAGGGACAGCTCAACAAAATTATTATTATGTTCCGGTGCCGGCGCTTAATGGTCCAGAGGGAGGGTGCACGACACAAGGAGTTTTTCTCTCTCAAAATGTTCCGTTATATTTGTTATCTCCTAATGATATAGCTATAATAAACGCAACAATAAAGAACACGTTAAACATAATAAATACAGGAACGCTTAATATAACTGGAGCGCCGGACGTTGGCGGATTTGCTTTTGATAGTTTTAAGAATACGTTCGGACCGGAGACAAGCTCGGCTTTTGGTGATGCAAGTTCTGATAATATGCAATCATTAACAAAGAAAAGAAATGGCATTTTACAAAAAGGAAACGATGGGTTAAGAACAATAGAGATAATTATGGGAGAATTCTCTGGACTTGGATTGTGTGATATTATTGCTATAATGGGAGCATTATATATTATGCCAGAAGCTAAATTATTGGGTTTTTTGGATGCTGACGCGTTGGTGAGAATGAATACAATATTAGGGACAAATCTTTCATCTAATGACATACAAGATACAATGACTTCATTTTCTCAAAATGTTCTCGCTTTCTATAATTTGATGGATAGCATATTTAATGATGTCATCCACAACAATCAGAACTGACTAATAATTTGACATTAGTTAAGGCGCTATATGTCATTCGACCTTAAAATTAATAATGGTGATTTTGTTCTTCAAAATGGAGATATACAAACTGTCATCAATCAAGAAAAACTTGAACAGGATATTTTAAAGATTTGTCTAACACCGGCGGGGTCAAATGTCTATCAGCCTTGGTATGGGTCATTTTTGACCAGAAGTATAATTGGCACAGCTATTGATACTTCTATTCTCGTCCAAGTGGCGAAGTCGCAGTTGACCTCGTGTCTAAACAATTTGCAAAACTTACAGGCTCAACAGGTAAAGTCTTTTCAGAGTGTCTCTGCCGATGAACAAATTGCTGCTATATCTAACATATCAGTAGTCAGGAACACAATAGATCCAAGATTTTTTACCGTAAAAATAAGAGTTAAAACAAAAGGGCTAACTCCTGTATCAACAGGCTTTAATGTGAGTACACTATAAATATGGTTACTATAAGAAATGCTAATGATATCATACAAGGTTTAGTTGATTTTCTTAAGTTGGCTCAACCTAATTTAGATACAAAAGCCGGCACGGTGAGTCGTGATCTAATAATAGAAGCGCCGGCGTCTCAAATATCTATATTATACGATGAATTAGGTGGAATATCTAATAAGCAGAGCCTTCGTTTGGTTTCAGGATCTGATTTAGATAAGCTAGCAATGAATTATGGATTAGTTCGAAAGAATGCTACGACGAGTAGTGGAACCGCATTATATACATTCTCAACGATAACGGCAACGATAAATATTAATCCAGGTGATACGGCAACAGCTAATAATGGAATAACTTTTTCTGTTATCAATGGTGTCTCTGTAACTCCGGCAAATATTAATCTTTACAAGTCTATTGCAAGTAAGTTTTCTGCACAATTAGCAACCGCAGGTATAACAGACCAATATGCTGTTCAAGTAACCTTACGAGCTAATTCAGCTGGGTCGAGTGGAAATATAGGCATTTACTCTTTATTGACAGTAAGCACCGCAAGTATATCTAATGTGACAAATGTCTCTCCATTTACAGGAGGAACAGATCAAGAAAGCGATACAACATTTAGGAATAGAATACTATCAACTTTTAGTGGATCAAGTGTCGGAACAGCATTGGGTTATTTGAATACAGCGTTAGGAGTGACCGGAGTTCAAGATGCATATGTCGTCCAACCTGGCGATCCATTAATGGTGAGAGATGGATCGATAGTCAAAAATGGTGTCGTCATCTCAGAAGGAACTGGTGGCAAGGTCAATATTATCATTATGGGAAGCAATCTTCAATCAAATACTGACTCTTATATCTATGTTGATCAAAGCAATAATAATGACCCAACATCTTCTAAAAATAATGTTGTTCTCGGACAGATTGCTGCGGATCTTAATAAGACGATAAATAGAAAAAGAATAGATGATATAGCTAATGGTCAGTTACCGACGCAACCGATTGATGCTATTTTAACGGTCTCTGGATCGGTAAGCGGATCTAATTTTGTTTCGGAGAGTATTGATAAATATGGAAGAGTTTTCGGAAACTATAAATTGATTAATGATACTGGGGTTTATGGAGGTAGTCCGTGGGGATTTGATACATTTGCCTGGATATCCAATCAAATATCATTATTTCCCGATGATAGGGTCAAGGGGCAGTTTAATGGACAGGACGCGGTAACATATACAGGACTTCTCGCTATTCCTAATGTTCAACAAAATATCTCAATAACAAATGAGAATAGTACGGTTACCTCGGATAGATCAATAATTCAGTTATTGCATACACCGGCGACAAATGTTACTCGGGTCTACAATGTGAATACCGGAGAGAGATATGTTGTCGTTAATCAAAATGTTGATAATACAGGAACATATAATACTACTGGAAGAATACAGATCTCTGGGAATACATTACCTTCAACAAATGGTCAGTTGCAAGTTGATTATACCTGGATAATCAATTATGATCAATATTCTGATTATGATGGATTAGAGGGAACAAATAATCCAAGACCTGTAACAAATAGTATAGATTGGGGTTATGCTTCCGAGATTATAGAAAAGACTAATTTTAGCTACAATAGCTCATCTAATTTTTTCACTGGAACAGTTTCTCATCCGATTAGCACGGTTCTTACAGCAAAGATGTTTACAGAAGTTAATGGCATTGTCTCCGTTATTACTTCTGGTGTGAATACAGGAAGATTGTGTGTGATCTTGAATAATCTGACGGCAACAGTTTCGACGGTTGATAGTGTTCTATTGAAGAATAATAATGCTGAACTTTATGCGACAGCTCAAAATAATGGATCATTCATAGTAAGCAACTCTATTGTTGGTATAACTCTTTATTATGGTGTCTTAATAATTTTGCCGACTGATACTACGGCAATGCTTAATCAAAATGTTTCTGTCTATCTTAATGGGGTAGATACATTTAATATAACTGGCAATATAGGCAGTTTCAATGGGACACAAATAACAATACCTGCTTCATCAATCAACCCAAATAGTTTAGCGATGAATAACATCATATTGAAGGTTAATTATATTGCTAATGTTCCAAATCTATGTTCATTAGCGACAACATCATTACCAATTTCTCGAATAAGCAATGGTTTTATATTGAGCAATAATAATGGGTTTAATAATATTAGTCAAGCTAATATATCAAGAAGAGAGTTTCAGATAATTCAGAATAATAGTTCTTCTCAACTATACATTGAATTAAATCTTTCAGCGACTGATTATTCATTATCAGCAAATCAAGTTCTATCCATAATAAGACTTTCAGATTTTAAGGAATTATGGAACTCTGATAATATTGGAACTATTCAAGTTGGTAATGATGGTAATTATCAAATAATATTCAATGGAGTAAATACTCCTGCAATAGGGAATAGAGTTCTCATAATTTACTACGCAACAGATTTAATAAGGTTTCAACCGTTTAGTTATTCCAATTATGTTCTTTCATCAAGGATTGATACATTGGGAACAGATCCGGCGACGGGAAGATTATCATTGGCGATAAATAAATATACCTCAAAAACAAATGTTAATTTTTCCGTTTTAATACCGAATACAGATATTTCTTTGCTTTCAGGGACAGATGGAGTTCTAACAGCATATGATGGATATGCAACATTGACGAGCTCATCATTATTTAGTTCTCTTCCAGGAATACTTAATTACAAAGTAAGAGTGACAGGATTTGCATCCGTCTTCGATAATGGATTATATGATATAACAGCAATTAATGGCAATATTATCACCATATCTCAAATATTGACAAATATAACGGTAGATCAAATATGTGTCCTCCGTATTCTCGATGGACAAGAAGTGTGGAATTATAGTGGGGCTATAAGTGGTAATCAATTATTATTGCAGAGTGGTGTTTCTGCGGTTACTGGTGATAGTGTCTATGTCATCTTTTACAATTTTAACACATTGCGCCGAGCTGCAACAAGATTATCAGCGACGACCGTCGATCAAATAATTAATCCAGGCGTTTTGAGTATTTTTGGAACTACATTATATAAGGCAGATAATGTTGTCTTCACGGCGACTACATCAGGATTAGGACAGGATGTGACAGAAGCTATTGAGACAGCTCTATCATCTCTTTCCGTTTCTTATTCAATAAACTCTATAAAAGTTGTTCGAGTTATGTTGGCAGAGAAAGTAATCACATATAGTTCGACAGATAATACTATTCTCGAAACAACAGCGACATACGATGTGAAAGAAAGCGTTGTTTTTAACAATTTATATTATCCAAATGAGTTGCTTTCCAATCCAAGTTTTGCTGGAACATATATACAACTTCCATCGACGACAAATAATACAAATAACGCTCCGGTGAGAGGCGATAAGATTAACATAAGCTTTTATTATACGGTAGATAATGATTTAGAGACGCTTTCATATACAAAAAATGGAACATTATTTACCAATAAGAAGTTTGCATTAATAAATAAGATATATGCAGGAAGTGGATTTAAATCATCACAATCGACAAGATTAACAATTGCAACATTTACACAACCTAACTTAGGATCGAGATATCGTGCTTTCTATAACTATTTAGCTCCGCAGCCCAATGAAAGAATTATGATAACGTATAATTACAATCAGATAATAACAAATGCAACTTTTGCAATTGAAGCGAGTCGTCCAATAAATGCTGATGTTCTTGCTTATGAAGCACAAGAAGTTCTTATCGATTTAACAATGAATGTTGTCATTGATAGCACATATTTATTAACGTCGACAGCTGCGACCGCACTGCAAACATTAAGAAACCAATTAATAACGGCGATGACGACGACAAAGCTAGGACAAAATGTATCGACGGTTACATTGATAAATGTCGCTCAATCGGTCACAGGAATAGATAGAGCAAGAGTTCTTTACTTTAATGTGACAGGAACATCTGGAACAGTAATAAGCATTCAGGCTGCCAATAATCAATATCTCGTCGCCAATAATATTGTTTTGAATACTGAGAACCTCTAATGGCTATACTAAGAATTATCAATACAGTTGTCAATAGTAGCACGAGTATCAGTATCACGTTTACTGATAATTTGACGCCTTATATAGTTCCATCTAATGTTTCTATTGTATCTACTTCTATCAATGTTCCTAACGCACAAGTGACACAAGTTTTAGTCTCCGGCGCAACATTAAATATAACCTGCCTTCCGTTATCTCCTAATGGATCGTATAATTTAATATTTATTTCAACAAAAACAAACCCATTTATGTCATTAAATGGAACATCAAGATTGTCTCAGGATGGCGTATCAAATGTTTATACGATTATAGGTCCATTAGACCCTGCTAATCCTGTCAAAAACTATTTTCTTTCATATTTTAAGGATAACATCTATAATATTGAGAATAGTGAAACTATTGTTTCCTCATATATAAATGCATTATCAGATGTTCTCGCTCGTGCATTGTATGATATTGGTCAATGTAAAAATGAAAACTATCTTTCTTTTAATGTCATCGATGAGCAGAAAACACGAGCAGCAGGTCCTTATGATAGATTGAATCAAGAGAGTGCTTATGAGATTACCCGTGTTGCTTTGACAAAAACAGGAACAACCGCATCAGCATCATATTCAATAGTTGATTTTCCAAGTTTTCCAATAACATTGCAACAAGAAGATTGGCAAGAAACATTAACACCTAACTCTATTGATGCTATCGGTTATTTTAATATCAATGATTTAACTCTTAATGTGACACAATCACCAATAACAATATTGGAAAGCTTAACCTTTGTTCTGACAACAGGTATTTATACCTATGATATAGAGACTTATGGATATCAGATAACAAGTTCGCGCTATGATCAAAATTATGCAAGTTCTTATGCTAATCTGGCAACTAATCAGATTAGACTCAACGATCAAGTTCTTTCTGATCCTAACTTTTCGTTGACACAGATAGTTTCTCTTTCCATCTCCTATCAATATAAAAACTTAGGTATAGTTGTCGATAGTTCAACAGTTTCAGTTACCTCTATTCAGATGTCAATAAGAGAGGCAATACCTCCGATCATAAATATCTTTAATTTGGATTATGCACCAATTGTGTCAAGTAGCGGGGCGACGGCAACATTGGGAGGAGTTATCTGGACAGACCCAAATAATCCCAGCGGAATACATCCAGCTTTTGTAACCGAAATACCTTATAGTTTTAGTGCATTACCATATGCTATTGGACAATATGCGATTGATTATGCAACAGGAACAGTTTATGTTTATGGACAGGATTTAACGGCTAACGGAACAGGTCCTTATCCACCTTTGGCGACATATAATTATTTAATGACGTATAATGAAGAACAGGATTATGTTTATGATTCATCTTTATTAGATTTAGTTGCTCTTCCAAATGGTAATTTATTATCGAATAATGCAAGTATTAATTTTTCGTATGAAGAAGCTCTTATTCCTGGCACTGACTACACCGCTGATGTTCATAACGAGGTTATTCAAGAGTTCGTTAATAATAATTTGCTAACATTAAACTCTTTAAGAGTGCAGAGAAGTCCAGTAACCAATGTATTCCAAATATACAATCAATCATCTGGTGAAATATATAAGTTAAATAGATGGAATAATGATATTGTTTATTTTCTATACAATAGCCCTCCTTCTATTGATGTGCAAGTGAGAGAAAGAGCGAGTTTTGTTACTATATCAAATGAGTTACTTTTCATTAATTCAATGATGACTAATTCTTCATCATTATCTATTATAGAGATACTCTTAAATAATGGAACAATAATTAATGCGACAGAGGATGGAATAGCGTCATCTTTTAATACAAGTCTTTTCTTATCAGATGGATATATTTTTGCCTCTGAAATATGGTATGATAGACAATTATCTGCAAATATTAATATCAATAATTTAAGTGTTCCTGGTCAATATATGGTTGATTATACCAATGGTATAATTTATTGCGCAATCTCTTCTCTTTCTTCTTTTAATATTGGCACTGTTTCATATAAGGCAAATAATATATCACCACAATATCCTCATCTTATAAGTGTCGATAATATTTATTATCAGATAACTCCATTAGGTATAAAAAACAAAACATTTTCTTATCTTTCTTTTGCAGATGGATCTATTATTGTTTCCTCATTAGATTATTCTGATGAATTAGAGTTAAATGGAAGTTCCATATATCAAATAAGTTCTGGTTCCATTGGCGCATTTTCATCATTAGGTTTTGTCCTCGGTGTAACAAATCAAATTAACTTTATTAGATCGGTTTATGAGTATGATGATTTGACTGGAAGCACTTTTCCTCTTAATTTTGCTAATGTTAGCACAGCAAATGGATTTGATATTCAAGTCTTCTCTATAATTGGACAAGGATATACTAATGTTCAGCACGATATTGATGGCTATTATGTTCTTATCAATGAAAACTTACCTTATTTATCAGCTAATATAACATATAGTTTTACAGTGACACGAGTTTCTGATTCCGCTTCTCTTTGGAATGGAAGCGGGACTATTGTTCCAGGTAATCAGCTTCGATTAACTCTTCCTAACATTAATTCTCCAAATGTTGGTAATTTAGTTTCTATCTCGTGGACATTCACAATAAATAATTTGTCAAGAGTAGTCATCGATTATGATAAGGGTGGATTTTACATTGATTATACATATTTAGCAGATGAGATTGTTGTCAGTTATGAATATGGCGATAATAACATTGATTTTAGGGAAAGCCTTTCTGTGATCGAAGGAACAAATTATTATGTTAGCTACAAAGCTGGTGCATTAAGAGCTGCATTGTTGAGAAACTTTGGAACTTTGGTTAATATACCGGAGTTGGCAAATATTGATCTTAACTTTGATAGAGAAAGATATCGTGATACTCTCATTGCCGCGATGACATCTTTTATACAAGGACCAACTGTCTCTGCTATTAAAAACATAGGTCAAGTCATCTCTCACGTTGATCCGCAGATTGTTGAATCTGCCTTCCAATCCTGGTCATTAGGTAGCTCTCTTCTTTATCCAAGGCAGATAGAGACAACTGGTTCTTTTCAAATGCTTTCATCAAAAATTAATGGTGGAGCATTGATCGACAATCAGACAATAACATTTCCAATAACATCGAGTATAAGATTTGAGGAAGGAACTTTTGAGACCTGGATAACAAATCAATGGAACGGAATAGATAATGATGCAGAAATAACATTCTCAATATATGCAAATGGAGCACCAGTATCTCCATTAAATATATTTATTGGAGTAAATGAAGAACATCCACAAATGGTAAATAATCAATTTGCATTATCTAAATTAATAGATAATGCAGGAACACCATTTAGAAATAATGATGGTATCTATATCTATTATGATTATGATTCATCTGGAACA
>Ga0187872_10001627_pt1 | contig 22244 bp, 14 predicted proteins | sample June2016WEW_16_4_FD_132973 | JGI IMG/M metagenome (GOLD analysis project Ga0187872, IMG submission 132973) | Peatland microbial communities from SPRUCE experiment site at the Marcell Experimental Forest, Minnesota, USA - June2016WEW_16_40 | ecosystem: Environmental > Terrestrial > Soil >...
CGACGCGGAAAAGCCGCGCCGCGCGCGCGAACAGCGCGTCCGCCGAAATTCCGATTCCGGGCGCCAGCACGCCGCCCAGATACTCGCCGCGCTCCGAAACCGCATCGAAATTGATCGCCGTGCCGAAATCAACGATGATGCACGGCCCGCCGTACTTGTCGAATGCCGCGACGCTGTTGACGATCCGGTCCGCTCCGACTTCCTGCGGATTGTCGTACTGCACCGGCATACCCGTCTTGATCCCCGGCTCGACGAAGAGCGCCTTGCGATTAAAATACCGCTCGGCCATGCCCGCGAGCGTCGCATTCAGCGGTGGCACGACCGAGCTGATGATCACACCGCCGATCTCGCCGGGCTCCAGGCCCGCCAGCGTGAACAGGTTACGCGTGAGGATGCCGTATTCGTCGACGGTCTGATCGCGCGCGGTCGTCAGCCGCCAGTGCGCGACGAGTTCCTGGCCGCGAAACACGCCCAGCACCGTATTGGTGTTGCCTGCATCGAGCGCCAAAAGCATCAGGACGCCTCCGCTACATCGCCCGAAAGCACCGCCTCGATCCCACGCCCATCGTCGCGCGCGACGCGCAGGACGCCGCTCGGCTCGAGTCCGGCCGTTGTGCCCGTGAAGCTTTCGGTGGCGGTCGTGATGCGCACGCGCTTCCCTTCGTAATAGCTGGACACTTGCGCGAACCGGCGAATCATCGGCAGCGCGCCGTCCGCCAGGAACTGATTGTAGTAGCGGTCGAGATGTCGCAGCAACCGTATCAGCAGCTCGAGGCGCGAATGAACCTTCCCCGTCTCCATCCGCAGCGACGTCGCTATAGCCGCGAGGTCAGCTGGCATTTTCGTCTGATTGACGTTCACGCCGATCCCGATGACGGCGTAGTGTATGCGGTCAGGCTCCGCGTGCATTTCGGTGAGGATGCCGCAGAACTTCCGGCCGCTGACCAGCACGTCGTTGGGCCAGCGTATATCGGGAAGCGAATCGAGATCCTCGGCAGCGGCGTCCCGCGCCGCGAGCCCAGCGACCAGCGTGAGCAGCGGTGCGTGCGCTGGCGGGACCGGCGGCCGCAGCAGGATACTGCAATAGATGCCCGCGGACTTTTCGGACGCCCATGAGCGGCCCGCGCGTCCGCGGCCGGCCGTCTGCTCTTCGGCGAGCACTACCGTTCCCTGCGGCTCGCCTGCCTCTCCCAGGCGCAGGGCGACTGCATTCGTCGAATCGGTCTTGAAAAAGTGATAGATGCGGCGCGCGAACGGCGTCCCGTAGAGGCGATGGCTCAGCATCTGCGGGACCAGGATGTCCGGCATGCGCTCGATGTGATAGCCGGTCCGGGGATGGCCTTTTACGCGCACGCCGAGCGCGCGAAGTTTCTCGATCCAGCGCCAGAGGCATTGCCGCGTAACGCCGATTTCTTTTGCGATTTTCGCGCCGCTGATGACGATCGTGGAGTTTTCGGCGAGCAGCGTCAGCAGCGCGTCGATGTGCCGGTCAGTGGTGCCGGGCAGTTCCGCCATTCGCTTCGTTGGCATGGGAAGGAGCACGAAGGATACTCGACGCGCCCGCCGCGAACAAGCGGCGGACAATCCAAACGCTGGTGTCACTACGATTCGAGGTGTTTCAGGCGGTCGAGGAGCTTCTTGTGTTCGAGCTGACGCTCGGCGAGGAGCGTGCGCAGGTCGTCGACGACCTTGGCGGGGGCTTTGCTGCGGAATGTGTCGTCCGCCAAACGCTTCTGCTTCGATTCGATGTCTTTTGCGAGGCGGTCGATTTCTTTCGTCAGCCGTGCGATCTCGGCAGGCTTGTCGACCGCTTGACCGTACTGGATACTTAGGTCCAATTGCGGCGTCGAACGGACAACCGCACCCGTGGATTGGAGTTGCGCAGGCGAAATCTCGAAGCTGGAAAGAGAGGCGAGACGCAAAACGGCTTCGACGTTTCCACTGACGACTCTTTCAATTTCGGCATCGCCCGACGAACGGTAAGCGTCGACTTTGCGCTTCGGCTCAATTTTCATTTCTGACCGAATGTTCCTGAGCGTGGTGATGATGTCCTGCAACGTGGCCATGGCTTCGTCGGAAGCGGCATCGGCCCACCCGGCGCGCGCCCCGGGGAATTTGTCGAGCGCGACGGAGCGCGCGCCCGCGGGCTGCGGAAGGCGGTGCCACAGCTCCTCGGTGAGGAAGGGCATCACGGGATGGAGCAACCGCAGTGCGGCGTCGAGCGCCGCGAAGATATTGCGCCAGCTAGCGAGCGCGACTTCGCGGTCCGCTGCCGTGAGTTGCGGCTTGACCCACTCGATGTACCAGTCGCAGAAATCACCCCAGAAGAATTGGTAGATCGTCTGGCACGCTTCGTGAAACCGGAAATTGTCGAGCGCGCTGTCGACCTGCGCCGTCACCGCCGCGAGTCGCGAGAAAATCCAGCGATGCGCGAGCGCGCCCTCCCCCAGCACTGGATAGGGCGCCTTCGCGCGAATCTCCGGCGCGGCCAATTCTTCAAGTGTGAGGCCACCCCCCTCGACCTTCTCCAGATTCACAAACAGAAACCGCGCGGCATTCCAGATTTTGTTCGCAAACGCGCGCGCGCCGAGGATGCGGTCTTCCGTCAGCGCGATATCCGTGCCGGGCGCCGCCATGCTAGCGAGCATGTAGCGCAGCGCGTCGGTGCCGTATTGCTGCGTCAATTGCAGCGGGTCGACACCTGTGCCCTTCGTCTTCGACATTTTGGCGCCTTCGGCCGTGCGCACGAGCGAGTGCAAATAGAGGCGGCGAAACGGAATCCTGTCTTTCGGCTCCGCTCCTCCGATCAGGTGCAGGCCCATCATGATCATGCGGGAGTCCCAGAAGAACAGGATATCGTAGCCACTGATGAGCAGGCTCGTGGGATAGAACCTCTTCATATCTTCCGTGTCGTCGGGCCAGCCGAGCGTCGAAAACGGCCACAGCGCCGAGCTGAACCACGTATCGAGCGCATCCGTATCCTGGGTGAGTTTTGCGCCACCGCATTTCGGACATTTCGTCGGAACGCTCGCCGCGCGTGCGTGGCCTCCCACGATCTCGACGCGCGAATCCAAAGCCGGAACCATTTCCTTGCAGCCGTCACAGTGCCAGATCGGGATCCGGTGGCCCCACCAGAGTTGGCGCGAGATGCACCAGTCGCGGATGTTATCGAGCCATTGCAGCAGGATCGTGCGCTGGTTATCCGGGACGACCTCGATGATCCCATCGCGCACAACTTCCTCTGCCGGCCCAGCGAGCGGCTTCATCTTCATGAACCACTGCGTCGAGATGCGCGGCTCGACGATGGATTTGCAGCGGTCGCAGACGCCGACGGCGTGCATGTGCTCCTTCACGCCTTCGAGCAGGCCGAGCTCCTGCAAGTCAGCGGCGATTCGCGCGCGGGCGGCAAATCGCTCGACCCCTGCGTACTTTCCCGCGGCCTCGTTCATGTGCCCGTCGTTGGTCAGCACGTCGATTTCGGGCAAGCTGTGACGCTTACCGACCTCGAAATCGTTCGGGTCGTGCGCGGGCGTGATCTTGACGACGCCGGTGCCGAATTCGCGATCCACGTAGGTATCGGCGATGATCGGGATTTCGCGGTTCATCAGCGGCAAGATCACGGTCTTGCCGAGGAATCGCTGGTACCGCTCGTCGTCCGGATGGACTGCAACGGCCGTGTCGCCGAGCATCGTTTCCGGGCGCGTAGTGGCAACGACCAGAAATTCCTTCGAGCCGGCGATCGGATAGCGGATATTCCAGATTTTCCCGGCGCGCTCGTGATGGACGACTTCGAGATCGCTGATGGCTGTCTGGCAGCGGGGGCACCAGTTGACCATGTAGCGCCCGCGATAGATCAGTCCCTCGCGGTAGAGCCGGAGAAACGCCTCGAGCACCGCGCGATAGAGCTTTGGCTCGAGCGTGAAATGCTCGCGCGTCCAATCGCACGAAGCGCCGAGGCGGACCATCTGATCCTTGATGACGCCGCCGCTTTCCGCCTTCCATTGCCAGACGCGCCGCTCGAACTCCTCGCGGCCCAGGTCCTGCCGGCGGATCTTCTGTTTTGCCAGCTCCCGCTCGACCACGAACTGCGTCGCGATCCCGGCGTGGTCCATGCCGGGCAGCCAGAGCGTGCGGTGGCCCTGCATGCGATGCCAGCGCACTAGCATGTCGATCTGGGTGTGTTCGAGCAGGTGGCCGAGGTGGATCGAGCCGGTGACGTTCGGCGGAGGCAGCGCAATCGAAAAGGAGGGGCCGTCGCCCGAGTTTTCGGCGCGGAAGAGTTTCTCGTCGAACCAGGCCTTAGCCCAGCGCTCTTCGATCTCCTGCGGCTCGTAAGCCTTGGGAATTTCTCGGGGCATGCGTTCCTTATGGAATTGAATTTCTCGCAGAAGCGAAACAATCAATATAAGCGGCGGGCGCGCAAGCCGTCAATCAGCCCATAGACGCAGGAGAATAATAGGGGTATTTCGCGAATCACACACGCAAAGAACCAGGCGGCTTCACCCCCTCTCGCACAGAGCGCTTAGGGCAGGCGGGATGATGGCGGGCCTACGGTGCTGCGCAGGCGAAATTGGCCGCCTCGTCGATGCTGCCGGTGCCCTTGTACTTCGCGACGTACGGATATGGGCAAAGCGGCCGCGTACGATCCACTTGCCCCTTTGTGCTGTGTGAGGCGATCATTTCGTCAAGGGCATTTTTCTGTTCGACCCACTGCTCCATCGCGCCGACCACGTCGAAATCGTTGGGTCCTTCGCCGCCGCGGCAGTGATTCATCCCCGGCACCATGAAGAGGCGCACTCGATCCGCCGTCTTCGCCGCGCCGCCCGCCGCCTTCACGACGCTCATGTAATAGTTAACGCTGTTTCCGGGAGGGATGAGTTGATCGGCCCAGCCGTGGTACATCAGGAGCTTCCCGCCGTGCGAAAAGAAAGGCTCGAGATTGGGATTGATGGCGTTGTTCAGGCCGCCGTCCACCTTGTCGGCGAGCGCAATGTCGCTGTCGAAATTCAGAGTGAGGTAATCATAGTCCGGGTTCTTGAACACGATGTACTTGAAATAATCGACAGCGACCAGTGGCGGCCTGCTCAGTGGAAGGCCCCATGCAGACTCGCTGCCGGGCTCGAGAGGCGGAAAGATTTCCTCCTTCGTGCGCGGATTCACGACCGGCGAGTAAATTCTCTTAGCTGCTTCCACTTGCGGAGCAGTGAGGCATGACGCATCGTCGGCGCCCTTGCACTGAAGGACGGCCGGATCAAAGTGGCAGCGCCTCGGATCTTCGAGGAGGCCGTCCTTCACGCCATCGAGCGCGTCGCATGCCTCCAGCACGGCCTTGTGGATGAACGGGAGCTTCTCCGCAGGGATAGCGCTCTCCGGGCTTTTGTGCACGGCCTGCGAAATCCAGACAGACGAGGCCTGAAGATGAACCATGTAGTTGGCGGACGCGCCGGCGATGATGCCGTCGAAGTCGGCGGGGTATCGCTGCGCCTCCGTGAGCGCCTGTTTGCCGCCGGTGGAACATCCGTTCCAATAGGAGAGGCGCGGCGCGCTGCCGTAAAAAGCCTGAATGATGGCTTTGGCCTTTACGGTCATCTCGTGCTCGGATCGGTAGGCATAGTCCACCAGCTTCTCCGGATGGCCGAAGGCAAAGACGCCGTTGGCGCCCGTGTGCCCGGTGTCGGTGGATCCGCTGGCGTAGCCGCGCCCGACGGCCAGCCCCAGAGCACCGTAGCTGATGACCCCGGCCCAACCGCCGTTGCCGACGGCCTGAAATTTTTCGTTCCAGCCGGAGACCGGCATCCACACCTCGATCTTGATGTCGGAGTCGGCTGTGGGCTTCAAGGTAGCCGCCACACGGCAAAACGGCGGCAGGTTGTCGAAACGTGGCGGAGGCACTCCCGGCGGACCCGGCGGAGTACCGGGCGGCAGTACAAAGCTACCTGCGGGCACGATCTGGGTCAGCGTGATGGTCGTGTCCGGCAGCGAAAGCGAGGCGAGGCTCTCGCATGAAGCGGCTTTCGCCGGCGCGGCACTCGCGAGGCCAATCAACAAAAGCACCGCAGAAAAGATGACGCCGGAGCGGACAAAACTCGGCGCGATCGCGCGAGAAGACATCGTTGGTGTATTCACGAAAGGCCCCCCTTCCGGTTACATTCGGCGGCGCTCAGCATATACGCGCGGGAAACGGCTCGCAAGCGTAACTAGATTGATGTAATGCGGCTAGCAGGGCGAACGAAATACCGCGGACGCTTACTTCTCTTTTTTCGCGAGTTCCTGCTGGAGAAGGTTTTCGACCAGCGGCTTCAACACGCCATGCGCAAGCAGGTCGTGAAGCTGTGGCTCGAGCCTCTCGAGGACTCTCTGCACGACAGCATCGATCGCGTCCGAATCTGGAGTCGTCTCTACACGCACATTCGGATCGAAGCCCGGAGGCGGCGTGAGGAAAGGAATCTCCGCGAGCGCCTCGCGGTTCGGCGGGGGACCAGTCGGAACGCGTTCGTCGAACTCGCCCTCAGAAGACTCGATCGCCGAAGTCTCTTCCCCGGCGGACTCTTGAGCAACGGTCTCTTCCGAAATCGGCGCGACCGGTACCTGGAATGCGTGCAGTGGAGTGAGTTCGTGCGGCTGCGCGCCATAATCCGAAGGCCCCTGCGACTCGTCTTCGTCGATGAGCAGCGGCTCGGGAGTCACGTGCACGGCCGGCGGCACTACGAGTTCAGGCTCCCTGAACGATGCACTCGCTTCCAGCGAATCGGCGATGACCTCGGGATCGGAAACTGCCGCGGCGTTTTCGGCCGGCTCGCGGGATACGGCGACTGCTTCCTCGGCTGGCAGCTCCCAAGCGGGGCCTGACGCGGTTTCGCTCGGCGCGGGTTCCTCTTCAAAGAATGCCTCTTCATCCGACGAGCGGGCGACCAAAGCCGTGGTCGGCTCGGGCGGAGCGGGCGGTTCCTCCGCCGGGGTGAGTTCCGCGCGCGGCTGCGGCTCGGAGAGCGCAGTCATCCATCCGCCCTCGGGCTGTTGTACCGGAGAAGACGCCATCGCGTCCATCCAGTGTGGTTCTCTGGGTGCGACAGTTGACTCTGAATTGGGAATTGGTTCGGGCGCGATCGCGGGAGCCTCGGCGGGCTCGGCAGAGAAAACTTCTGGCTCCTGGGCCGCGGCCATCTCCGCGGAATGCTGCGATAGATCCTGCGGCGCCGCCTCTACTTCTTCGTCCGCCTCCGGAGCGGAGACGACGCAGGACGTGTCATCGCGCTCCGATGGAAAAGTAATTGGTTCCAGCTCCTCTTCATTCGAAGAGAACGCCGGCTTGTTCGCGGCTTCCGCCGGGATTTCGAAGTCCATGGCGCTGCGCCGCCAGTCGGTCGTGGTCGATGAGGCGTCGAAACCTTCCTCGACCCCTTCCGCTTCAGCAACCGGCTCCTGGGGCTCGTTCGTGGTCGCGCGTTCCTCGTCTTCGAGCGTGCGCCGTCCCTTCCCGAACCCATACAACAGTGCTGCTTCCTCGAGACTCGGCTCGGGAAACTCAGGCAGCGGCCGGGGCTCAACCTTGGCTGGCACTTCGGCCTGAACTTGAAATGGGACAGCGGCGTGCACCGGAGCTTCAGCTTCGTGCAACGCATGGGGCTCGAGGGCCGCCTTCGCCTTGGCAAGTTCGGCCACAACCCTAGGATTCTTCTCGAGTACGGCCATGACCATCGCGATGAGCGGGTCGGGAGGAACAAAAGGCTTCTTCAGAACACCGTCAGCGCCCACGCGGCGCGCCTCTTTTTCATCGAGGGGATCAAACGCGCCGACCAGCAAGATGACGGGGACGTGCGAGAACCGTTGGTCTTTCTTTACGAATTCGCAGACTTCGTAGCCGTTGCGCACCGGCATGAAAATATCGGCCAGGACGAGGTCGGGGTTCAAATCGGGAAGGCGGCGCACGGCGGCCTCGCCGTTGCCGACCGAAACAACCTTGATGCCACGCTCTTCAAATGCCAGCGTGACCATCCTCTGAATATTGGTGTTGTCGTCGGCGATCAGGATGCTGGGCACGAGAATCCTCTGGCGGCGCGCCTGTAGTACAAGCGCCTGCCTCTTTCCCTATCTCTATTGCAGCATCCCTCAGGGAGAGCGTCAACGGAGTCAAGGTACAGCGGTGCTTCACTCGTTAGGAGGGGGTCAAAAGGGAATCAGCTTCTTCAAACCCTTCTTCTTCTTGCTGGTGGACTCGCTCTTGGGATTACTTTGGTTCGCCGCTGGCTGGGCGTTGGCCTGTGTGGTTCCGTTGGTCGCGGCCGTCGGCGCCGTCTGCGCGGGGGATGCCGCGTCCTGCGATACTGTTTGCGCTGGAACATCTCCCTGGGTAGGATTGGGCGTTGTTGCGGCGGCCGTCGCCACGGAACTCGCGGTCGACGGATTCGCCGAAGCTGTGGACGGACTCGCCGACTCTGCGGGCGAAGTGGTAGGCGCCGCGATGATCTCGGCACCGACGGCCCTCGCCGGTGAGTTCGACATGGATTCGGATGTTCCGCCTTCAATCACCGGGCCACCGGTGACTGTGCTGCTATCCGCGCCTCCATCGTTGGCTGCTGCCGGCATCTGCGCGGCCACTTCAAACGACGGCCCGGCCGCTCCCGGCCTCAAGATTTCCCGCGCCGAAGTCGAGTCATCCGGCGGGTTCAGGTTGGGCTCGCCGAAGCGGGCTGCCGTGGATACATCGGGTCTCGACTGGACCATTCCGAGCGGGAACTTCAGCGCGAAGTTCTGGTGGTGTTGTTCTTCAAACATCTGTTGCTTCTTCATTCGCGCAACGGCTCCCGGATCGGCGGCGGGAATTGGCATCCCCAACAACTTGAGGTGCTCCTTCGCCTGGGGCGCGAGCCTCGACAGCGGGTAATCCTCAAGAATGCGGCCGTAACATTTGGCCGCAAGGTCAGCCCAGTGGTTCTTATCATCTTCGTTCTTCGATACCTGTTTGGCGCGCATATAGACGTCGCCAAGCATCGCGAGCGCGATGTCGCTCTGGCTGTACAGCGGGTATCGCTCGGTCAGCTCAAACAAACGGGCCGCCGAAGCGGCGAAGTCCCGCTTCGCGTAGTAAAAGTGCGCGACCCTGAACTCGCCGTCGGCCACAACCTCCTGCACGTCGCGCAAATGCTGGGCGGCTTTCGGCGCGAGCGGGCTTTGCGGATACTTCAGAAGAAACGCCTGGAACTCGTCCTCGGCTGCCTCCGCCTGGCTGTTGTCGCGGTCTGACTTCTCCATCATCCGATAGTGGGCCATGCCGACTTGCATCTGCGCGTATGCGGCTTCGTCAAGGAACGGGAAGAAGACGATAAAATTCTTGTACTCCTCGACCGCCTGGGTCAGATTCGAGGTGCCGCCTTCGTTGTAGTAGGAATCCGCGCTGCCGAGCTTGGCCTTGGCCAGGTACTCGCTGTCCGGGTAGGTGTTGATCAGGGTTTGTAGGCTAAGGCGCGCCTCAGTGTACCTCTTGTGCTTGATGTCGTTCATGGCGCGATCGTAAAGCACCTTGTCGGGCTCGGCTGACTCGGCACCGTCCTGCTTCTTTGTCGCCTGAGGCTTGACCTTTGTCACCTTGGGTTTCTGGCCGTAGGCACTCGCGCACGAAAACCCGGCGAACGACACGGCCAGAGCTGCGATCCAAAGGTGACGTTTTCTCATCAGAAACCCAACCATGATGCCCTTCCTCAAACGCGCTGGCTTAGAGCTTCGGTTGCAAGTCTGCGCATCTGGCGCACCGCCCCGGCTGCGTCGGCGGTTTGGAAAATCGAAGTCCCTGCGACGAACGTGTTCGCGCCGGCCTGGGCCAGCTCGGCTGCATTTTCCGCGTCCACGCCCCCGTCAACTCCGATTCGAAAGCCGCCATTATAGCGCGCCCTCCACTGATTCAGTTGCCGGATTTTCTCGATCGACCCGGGGATGAATTTCTGACCCCCAAACCCCGGGTTCACGGACATCACCAGAACCGTTTCAACTTTATCGAGGACTTCCGTGAGCATCGCCACCGGCGTGGCGGGGTTGATCACCGCTCCCGCCTGGGCCCCGTGCTCCCGAATCATAGCCAGCGCGCGATCCAGGTGCACCGTCGCCTCCTGATGGACCAAGACGCGGTCGGCGCCCGCGCGCACGAATTCCTCGATGTACTTTTCGGGCCGCTCGATCATGAGATGCACGTCCAGCGGCAGCCGGGTTGCCTTGCGCAACGACGCCACGACGGGGATTCCGATGGAGATGTTGGGCACGAAATGGCCGTCCATCACGTCCACGTGGATCACGTCGGCGCCGCCTTGCTCGACTGCGCGCACCTCTTCGCCCAACCGCGTGAAGTCCGCGGCTAGAATGGACGGTGCGATCTCAATCCTTGCGTATGTCATAAGGAGTCCCGTAATTCTAGCACGCCTTTGCAGGGGCTTTCTTCATTCCGCCACCTGCAATTCGACGGGCGTGCTCGCGTCGACGCGCTGCCCGCGCGAGGGCGCCTGCCCCACGACGGCGCCATGGGCCGCCTCGGGCACCGGTGACGGCGTGAGTTTCGCAACCTTCAGCCCGGCAGCGTTCAATTTCGATTCCGCCTCCGCAACCGGAAGACCGACCAGCTCCGGCATCACGTAAGCCGCCGGCCGCGACCCGAGCGACACGAACAAGTTCACGTGCGGGCTGGTGACATCCGTCGTGCCCGGCGCGGGATCCTGCCGGATCACCGTGTCCTCCACGCTGCCGGGAAGATACGCGCTCGAAACCTCGCCCAGTTGCATTCCGCCGCGCAACAGCTCGACCTGCGCCGCGCGCAGGCTCCGGTCCTGGAGCTGCGGAATCGTCGCCTTCTGGGGGCCGAGGCTCAGCACGACGTGCGCATTCTGCCCTGTTTTTACGCGCATGTTCGGAGGCGGGCTTTGCCTCACCACAGCGTCAACGGGGAGATTGCTGTAGATGCGATCTTCGACCTTGAATCCCACGCCGCGCCCCCGCAGAATCTGCTGCGCCTTGGCGGCGCCGATTCCGACGACATCCGGCATGGCCACTTCGCGGCCCTGGACGGCGAAGCGCATCGCCGTCAGCGCGCTCAGGAACCCGATCGACGACAGCACAAACAGCAGCAGCGCCATTCGCAAGATCCATTGCAGACGGCCGCGCAGCGTCATCTCGCGATCTCCCTTGCGGTCAAATCTCTGACGTCGGTCATATCGACTGTCGATCCACCATCACGCTAGCACGAAGGACATATCGCGCAAGCAGAAATCCCCGTGGACTTTCGGCGGCGATCAGGAGGCCTGAAAAGCGGCGGCGAAGAAGCCGTCGGTTTCCTCCTGGCCCGGGAGCGTATGGAATTGCCCGGCGTCATCGAATAGTTCAGATGCGGATACTACGGGCACGAGATGCGGCGCGAGCACCTGCGCCATCTCGCTTGCCGAAACGCGCCGAACCGATTCTGCGCCGCGCAAAACCTCCGCGACGACTTCCTCGTTTTCCTCCGGCTCGATCGAGCACGTCGAATAGACGAGCCTTCCGCCGGCCCCGAGATGCGCGAGAGCGATCCGAAGCATGCGGACTTGCAGCGCGTGAAATTCGGCGAGCTGCTCGGGCCGCAGCCGACAGCGAATCTCCGGGTGGCGGGCGAGCGTGCCGGTGCCGGAGCAGGGCGCGTCGAGAAGAATCCGGTCGAATCGCTCGCGGAAAGGAAGCGGCTGCTCGGCATCGAGCTCGACAAGCCGGACACCATTAAGCCCGAGCCGTTTGAACTGCGCCGCCATCGCGCAAAGGCGGTGCGCATGATGGTCAGCCGCAACGACGGTCCCTGTGTTTCCCGCCGCGCGGACCAGCGCCGGAGTCTTTCCGCCCGGCGCGGCGCACAAATCGAGAACGCGATTGCCCGGCTGAACGCCGAGCAGGAGCGGGACCGCCTGCGAGGCTTCGTCCTGGATCGAGATTCCCCCCGCGCGAAAGGCTTCCGTTCGCGACGGACTTCCTCCGCTTACGGCGAACGCACTCTTCAAGAATCGGCCCGGTTCGACGCGCAAGCCTGCCTTCTCGAGCCCGCGGAAAATCTCGTCGCGACGGTCCGCGTCGTTGAGCGCGCAACTCAGGCGAGGCGCGCGATTGTCGGCTTCGAGCAGCGCGATCGTACTTGGTTCGCCCACACGCGAAAGCCAGCGCTCGACCATCCAAGTGGGATGCGAATGCAGCATTGCGAGGCGTTCGGTCGCCGGAACGTTGGGCGGCAGGAATTTCCCGGCCGGCGATTTCGCGTCTTCCGCGATGCGGCGCAGGACCGCATTCACGAGCGGCGCGGCCGAGGCTTTCCGTGCCCTCTTTACCAACTCCACCGATTCGTTCACAGCGGCGCGCGCGGGAATTTTTCCGAGGAATCGAAGCTGATACGCGCCCATCCGCAGCGCGATCGCCACGGGCAGATCGAGTCGGCTCACGGGCTTTTTCAGTTGGCGTTCCAGGAGAAAATCGAGCAGCCGTCGTTGGCGCAGCACGCCAAGCGTCAGCTCGGTTGCGAGCGCTGCGTCGGCCGGTTTGACGTTCGCGCCAAGCTCGGCGTGCAGCAGGTCGCTGGCGTACGCGCCCTCGGCTTCCACGCACCGCAGCACTTCGTACGCGATTCGTCTTGCATGTGTTACGGCCATCGCCCGGTCCTAGCCGTCGAAGCGTTCGCCTGGCCCAAGGCGCGCGCCATTGACGAATTCCTGTGCTGTGACGCGCTTGCGCCCTTCGAGCTGCACGAATTCGAGCCGTAGCATAGTGGCGTCGCCGCACGCGACGAAAATGTCACCGTCGAGCACGAGAATGGCGCCCGGCTCCCACAATTCAGGCTCCGGCATCAGTCCAGTGTTGGCACCGAGCTCCGACGGTTTTCCCCAGAGGTGACAACTCTTACCACGAAAAAACGTGAAGGCCCCGGGCCACGGCTGGAGGCCGCGAATCCGGTTGTAGATCCTCTGCGCGTCGAGCGACCAATCGATGCGGCCGTCTTCCTTCTTTAGCGGCCGGGCGAACGTCGCCTGGGAATTGTGCTGCGGCACCGCGGCGATTGTTCCGCGCTCGAGGCCGCGGAGCGTCTCCGCAACGAGCGGCGCGCCCAATTCGGCCAGACGCACAGCCAGTTCCGGCGCAGTCTCATCCGGCCCGATTTCGGCGTCGTGTTGCAGAAACATCGGTCCCGTATCGAGCCCGGCATCGATGCGCATGGTTGTGAGGCCTGTTCGCGTCTCGCCATTCACGATCGCCCAGTTGATCGGCGCCGCCCCGCGATACTTCGGGAGTAGAGACGCGTGAAGGTTGATCCAGCCAAGCCGCGGAATCGCAATCAGGCGCGGCGAAACGATCTGCCCGTACGCAATGATGACGACGACATCGGGCGCAAGGCGCTCGAAATAGTCGTAGGCCTCCTCCAACTTGATCTTTTCGGGCTGGTGGATCGGAATTCCGGCGGCGAAGGCCGCATCTTTCACAGGTGAACTCGCCGTTTCGTGCCCGCGGCCGCGCGGGCGGTCTGGTTGTGTGACGACCGCTTCGACGCGGAAATCTGGCTGCGCCATCAGATGCCGCAGAGACGGCACGGCAAAAGCGGGCGTGCCGCAGAAGACGATGCGCAGCGCCACGACGCGCCTACCACTCGCCGGCTTTTTTCAGTTTGCGAATTTTCCGCTTGATCATGTCGCGCTTGAGCATGCTGAGGTGCGTGACAAAGAGGACTCCGTTGAGGTGGTCGATTTCATGGCAGAACGCGCGGGCGAGCAGGCCCTCGCCGCGCATCTCAAATTCTTTCCCGGCCGCATCCTGGGCGCGTACGGTTACGTATCGAGGGCGCGCGACATGCCCGCGGAAGCCAGGGACGGAAAGGCATCCCTCTTCCTCGCGCTGCTCGCCCTCGGAGTGAACGATCTCCGGATTCACGCAGACGATTTTCCCTTCCGGGTTCTTTCCGTTGGTCACGTCAATGACGGCGAGCCGCCGGCCCAGCCCGATCTGCGGCGCCGCCAGCCCCACGCCCTGCGCCGCGTACATCGATTCGAACATGTCGGCGACGAGCACCTGTAGCTCTTCATCGAACTTGTCCACGGGCTTCGTAGGGGTCTCGAGCACCGGATCGCCGTATTTCACGATTGGATGAATCATCGCGACTCTGTTCCCTGAGATGTTCCTAGAAATTGTCCAACTGCCGCTGATAGCCGTCAAAATTCCCGCTCATTTCCTCGAGCGAATCGCCGCCGAACTTCTCTATAAACGCGCCCGCGAGCGTCAGCGCCACCATAGCCTCGCCCACCACGCCGCCTGCCGGCACGACGCAAACATCCGAGCGCTCGTAGGCCGCTTTCACGGCTTCCTTCGTGTTCATGTCCGCGGTGAGGAGCGCGCGGCGGAGAGTCGAAATCGGCTTCAGGTACCCCCGGACGACAACGTTCTGGCCGTTCGTGATCCCGCCCTCGAGACCGCCCGCGCGGTTCGACGAGCGATCAAACCTTTTTCGCGATGCGTCGTACCGGATTTCGTCCTGCACTTCGGAGCCGTAGCTTCCCGCATTCGCGATGCCCGTGCCAATCTCGACGGCCTTTACCGCCTGGAGCGACATCACTGCGCGAGCGAGCTTCGCGTCGAGCTTCTCGTCCCACTGCACGTGACTTCCCAGGCCGGGTGGAATTCCGCGCGCGACAACCTCGAAGATCCCGCCGACCGAATCGCCTGCGCGCAACACGTGGTCCACCTCGGCGATCATTCGCCCTTCCACGTCGCGATCGATGCAGCGCAGAGGCGATTCGAGGTTCTCGCAGACGGCGGCAATCTCCTCCCACGTCGCGTCGCGCTCGAGGCGCGCGTGGCCCACTGCGATTGTGTGGCTCAGGACGGCCGCGCCGAACTCGCGCAACAGAAGCTTAGCCAGCGCGCCCGCCGCGACGCGGGCCGCGGTCTCGCGCGCCGAGGCGCGTTCGAGGATGTATCGCGCATCGTGAAAATTGTACTTTTGCGCGCCGGCTAGGTCCGCATGTCCCGGCCGCGGCGCCGTCAGGTGGCGCTGGGCATCCTCCGCGCCCTCGCTATCCTCGACCGGCAGCGCCCTCTCCCAATTCTTCCAGTCGCGGTTTTCGATGCGGAGCGCGATGGGCGCCCCGATCGTCTTGCCGTGGCGCACGCCGGCGAGGAAGTCCGCCTGGTCTTTTTCGATTCTCTGGCGCCCGCCGCGGCCATATCCGAGCTGACGGCGGTGCAGCTCGCGGCCGACGAAATCCAAGTCCACCGGCACGCCGGCAGGCAGCCCGGAAATCCAGGCCATCAGGGCCTGGCCGTGAGACTCTCCGGCGGTGACGAATCGCAGCATATTCAGTGGTGTATCGGGATCGGGAACAAACGGAGAATTCTACCGGACGCATCCCCGCCCGTAAAGGCCGGGCGGTCTGCTGATTTACGTCGCGCGCCGGATTCTTCCAGCGGATGTTTGCTTGACGCGCCGCGCAGCGAACGTTACGCTCTCGATGACCCGGCCGGCCGCGCGCCGGCCGGGTCCCACACGATGCTCGAATCCCAAGCCGGCGAACCTCCTTCGCTTCCCTCCATTGTCAGGGGCGGGCTCAAGCGCCTGATTCTTGCCTTGCAGGACTATTCACTGCTCTCGGTGCAGTCCATTGTAAACGTCTTCACGCTGCCTTCCTATTGGTTGGACACGCTCCAGCAGATGGATTTGATCGGCGTCGGCTCGCTTCCCATCATCATCGCGGCCTCGCTATCCATCGGCGGAGTACTCGTGCTGAACACGGCGTCGCAGTTTCAGCGCTTCGGCATGACGGACCTTACGGGGGACGCTGTTTCGCTGGCGCTGGTGCGCGAACTGGGACCCACGATCACGGCACTGCTGGTGGCGGGCCGGAACGCTTCGGGAATGGCGTCGGAACTGGGCTCGATGATCGTGACCGAGCAGGTGGACGCGATGCGGGCTCTCGGAACGGACCCGATTCGGAAGCTGATGACGCCGCGCGTGGTCGCGACTCTGTTCATGATGCCGCTGCTCGTGGCCGTCTTCGACTTCGTCGGCCTCATCGGCGGATTCATCGCGGCGTACTTCACGCTCCGGCTCGGCGCTGTGCAGTTTTGGACCCGCGCCATCGACGCACTTGAGTTCGGCGACCTCGTCCAGGGCCTGGCGAAACCGGTGGCGTTTGCCTTTATCGTTTCAACGATCGGATGCTTCCAAGGGTTGCGCGTCAAGGGCGGCACGCAGGGCGTCGGCCGGGCAACGACGTCCGCTGTGGTGATTTCTTCCGTGTGCGTGCTGGTTTCCGACCTCTTCCTTTCGAAACTGTTGTTGTACGTTTTCCAGAAGTAGGCCCGGCTGCCTGCGCGGCTGCTTTTTTCTCGCAACCTCCGGCTGCGAATCCTTGCGAATTCCATCTATAATCCCGTCATGATGCGCCCGCCCCGCCCGGCGCCGACGAGCGAAATGGCTACTGTCGTTCCGGGCGAACCGTTTGTCGCGTTCAAAGACGTGCGGATCGGTTTCGACGAAGGTGAAGTGCTCAGCGGGATTTCCTTCGAAGTCTGGCCAGGGGAGACAAAAGTCCTGCTTGGCGAGAGCGGTTCGGGGAAGACCCTCATCATGAAGCTCGCCGCGGGCCTGCTGCATGCCGACGCGGGCCGCATCTGGGTGATGGGACACAATATTGCCGAGATGCCGGAGAAGGAGCTGCTCGATTTCCGGCGGCACGTCGGTTTCGTTTTTCAGGAAGGCGCGCTTTTCGATTCGCTCACGGTCGCCGAAAACGTCGCCTTCCGGTTGCGCGAAGAAAGCCTTCCCGAGGAAGAGATCGACGCGCGCGTGCGCGAGGCTCTGCGCTTCGTCGAGATGGAGCCCACCCTCGAGAAGTACCCCGGCGAGCTTTCCGGCGGCATGCGGCGGCGCGTCTCGATCGCCCGGGCGCTGGTGGACCGGCCGCCGCTCGTGTTTTACGATTCGCCGACCGCCGGGCTCGATCCGGTGACCTCGCAGACGATCATCACGCTGATCCTGCGCGGGCGCGATTTGCAGGGTGTAACATCGCTGCTCGCCACGCATCGTGTCCAGGATGCCTTCGGCCTGGCGCACTTCCGGTTTGACGGGCCGACCGGCCGCGTGATGCCGCTCGGCGGAAATGGCGCTGGACCTCCCAAGCAGGAAAAGAGGCGCGCGGGCGCTCCGCCGACCAACGTTCTCGTCCTGCGTGACGGGCAGATCTACTTCGAAGGCGCGGCCGACGATGTGCTGCACTCATCCGACGAGTACCTGAAGAAGTTTTTGGCTTCCGCAGAATAACGTTTTGCTCGGGGAATACTGAGGAGGAAGGCGATGGCGCAACGAAAGCAACTGACGTGGACGGAGCTGCGAGTCGGGCTCTTCGTGCTGGCGGGTTTGTTCATCCTGATGGTGGCGATCTTCTACGTCACCGGCGCGGGCTTTCTGGGGCCGAAGTATCGCCTGGTGACGTATCTGCCGGAGGTCGAAGGCATGAAGGCGGGAGCGCCGGTGGACCTCGACGGCATCGAGATCGGCAACGTTCAGTCGATGGCACTGACGCCGCATCCCGTGGACCATGAGCACAACATCACGCTGGTCCTACGCGTCGAGAGGAAGTACGAGGATCAGATCCGCACGGACTCGACCGCGAGCCTCGTCACACAGGGTCTGCTCGGCGACCGCTACGTCACCATCACGCGCGGCCTCACCGGCTCGGTGATCCCCACGAATGGTGTGGTCCAGGCTTTCGAAGCACCCGACATCAAGCAGGTTGTCCAGCGCGGAGCCGACGTCGCGGAAAACCTCACCCTCCTGTCCAATCAGCTCAACGACATCGTCGGCAAGGTCCGGCGCGGCGAGGGCTCGATCGGAAAGGCGCTGACCGACCCTTCGCTCTACAATCATTTGAACGGTGTGGCGACTAAGATCGACGCGATGGCCGCGTCCGTTCAGCAAGGCCAAGGCAGCATCGGCAAACTCGTCTCCAGCGACGATCTCTACAAGAAGGCCGACTCGGCCATGGGAAAGATCGACGACACCATGACCGCCATTCACGACCAGACAGGCACCGTGGGCAAGCTGATCTACGATCCCAGTGCGTATAACAGCATCAAGAGCGTCGCGGACAAGGGCGATGCGCTTCTGGGCGACGTGCGCGCCGGAAAAGGCACGCTCGGCAAACTCGCCACCGACGACACCGCCTACAACAATCTGCGCGATGCTTCCGCGAACGTCCGCGATGCCACCGCCAAGCTGAACTCCAACCAGGGCACGGTTGGGAAGTTCTTCAGCGATCCGGCATTCTACGACAACATGACGGGACTTTCGGGTGATCTGCGCCTGATGATCAACGACTTCCGCCAGAACCCGAAAAAGTTCCTGCACATCAAGCTCGGAATTTTCTAAGGGCGCGTATCTTCCCGAGCGCCCCGGCCGAGGCTGGATTCTGCCACGCGACTGGCTAGCACTACTGCGTCGCGCAGAAGCCCGCACAGATATCCTCGGCCAGGCCGTTCAGGAAGCCGGAAGGACGGTTGGCACCCAGACTCGTGCGTTGGGTCTGGATACTTAAGCTTGGTTGCCCAGCAAGCGTTAGATTTACGGCGAGTTGACTACTCGGCGAGACCGAAGCCGGTTCGGCGACAATCCCGGCGCGTCAGTGCCGCTTGCACTGGCAACCAACTGTGATTGTCAATTTTCTTCATTCCGAACAACCTCCAGCATAGAGGAGTTTACGAATCGTTTTCGATTTATACAAGTGAAGGCCGTCGAACGGCGCAGATTCGGCCCTGAATGGTTCCGCTGAACAGCTGAAGTGCGACCACTCCTTCAACGTGAAAAATCCGGCGCCTACGCTTCCTTTTCAGAAGGCGAGAATTCGAGCGCGAGTTCGCGAATGCGGCGCAGGTCGAGCTTGCCCGTGCCGAGGTGCGGCAACTTCTCGACCATGAAGAACTGGCTTGGCCGCGGCGTCCACAGGTTCGGCAGACCGGCTTCCGGCAGCTTTTCGAGCACAAACTTCAACTCTTCTTTCTTGAGCAGGTGCAGCACCACGAGCCGCTCGCCTTTCTTGCCGTCGGGCACGGCGGTCACGACGAACGTCTGCTCGGTGACTCCAGCGATCAGGTGCAGTTGCTCTTCGATCTTGATGTGCGGCACCATTTCGCCACCGATTTTGCTGAACCGGCTCAGCCGGTCTGTGATCGTCAGGAAGCCGTCTTCATCTTCGCTGGCGATGTCGCCCGTCACGTACCAGCCTTCCTGCAGCACCTCCGCCGTCTTCTCGGGCTTTCCGAGATACCCGAGCATCACGTTGGGCCCGCGCACAATCAGCAGTCCTGGTGTGCCGACCGGGACAGGCTCGCGCGTCTCCGGATCGACGATGCGCACGCTGATACCCGGCAGCGGATGCCCGATGCGACCGCGCTTTCCACCCACCTGCCGAAATCCTGGCGCGCGAAAGTCCCGCGTGTTCACGGCCACGGTGGGCGAGCATTCCGTCGCGCCGTAGCCTTCGAGCGGCTTGATGCCGAAACGGTCCTCAAAGGCGAGGGCGAGCCACTCCGGCAGTTTCTCGGCGCCGACGAGCACGAACTCCAGGCTACCGAAATCCTCCGGCGAGCAGCGCCGCATGTAGGCCTGCAAGAACGTCGGCGTCGCCATCAGGAACGTCAATCGATAATCGCGGACGAGCTCGCTGATGGCGGCCAGATCAAGCGGGCTCGGATGATACGCCGCGCCAACGCCAAGTACCGCCGGCAGCCACAACGTGACCGTAAAGCCGAACGAGTGGAAGAAGGGCAGCACGCCCAGCAGCGAATCCTTTCTGCCGAGCATGAACGTCTGGGCCATCTGCTCGATGTTCGACGCGATGTTGTAGTGCGTCAGCATCACGCCTTTCGGCTCGCCCGTGCTGCCACTCGAGAAAATGATGGTCGCGAGATCGTCGAGCTTCCGCGTCCTTCCGCCGCTCAGCGCTGGCTCGAGCCACCAGCTGGGCAGGAACCACATCAGCAGTGCGATCGCTCTTTCGCCGAAGCTCGGCGCGGCCGCGACTTCTTCGAGCAGAATCGTCTTCCCCGGCACCTTCAGCGGGATCCTGGCGAGCAGCGGCTTCGTGGTGATCACAGTCTCGAGCCTGCACTGCGCGGCGCACGAGGACAGCGCCTCATCCGACACGGTGTAATTCAAATTGACGGGAACCTTCCCGGAAAGTGTCGCCGCGAAATTGACGAGCGCTCCCGGCACCGAAGGCGGCAGCAGAATCCCGACCATCTCCTGCCCCGCCCACGCGCGGCTCAGACGCCGCGCGAGGAAGATCGCTGTCAGCAGTGCGCTGCCCCATTTCATCCGCGGGCGGCGCTTGTCTCCCATGGCGAAGCGAAACGGATGATGGTGCGCCGTTCGGATCAGCGAGCGGTGCAGCGTGCGGAGATGCTTCTTGCGATGGCGGTACGCTTCGGTTTGCAGCTCCTGCACGGCCCGGCGCACGTCGAATGGCGTCGCCGTCGGCGGCATCGGCTTGCCGAAGCTCACGGTCACGGGATAGGGGATCGTGCGTGGGAACTTCCAGAGGAAACGCCCGCGGTCGAAGCTGAAGATGCTGCCCCACACGCCGTCGAGGTTCACCGGAACGATCGGCGCGTCCACGCCTCTCATGATCCGCTCCATCCCGCGGCGGAACGGCAGCATCTGGCCGATGCGCGTGATCTGGCCTTCGGCGAAGATGCAGACCACTTCGCCCGCGCGGATGGCGTCGCTCGCCGTGCGCAGCGAATGCAGCATTTCGCGCGGCCTCAGCTCGGACGAAATCGGAATCGCCCGCAGAATCTTCGCGAACGGCTTCACGTGCGGCAGATCGTAGATGCCTTTGTACATCAGGAAGCGGATCGGCCTGTCGGTCGAAGCAACCAGCAGGCACGCGTCGACGAACGACATGTGGTTGCAGACGAAAAGCGCGCCGCCTCTCTCCGGAATGTTTTCACGGCCCTCCACGCGGATTCGATACACCGAATGCGTCGCCGCCCACAGCACGAATCGCAAAAGGGAATCCGGCAGCAGATAGATCGAATACGCCGTCGTGACGAGCGTCAGGATCGCGCCATCGAGGAAAATGCCACGGGCCGTCTGATGAAAAACGCTCGAGAACAGGTAGTAGGCGCCCGCTGCGATGAAGATACCGACGAACGACAGCAGATTCGCCGCGGCGATGACGCCGCCCTTGTGCTCCGGCCGCGGCCGGTGCTGGATCAGGGCGCCGAGCGGCACCGCAAATAGCCCACCGAAGAATCCGAGCAGCGCGAGGTGCGTTCCCGCAACCCAGAGCGCTGGTCTTGGGCTGTAGAGCAACGCGCCGAAGACCGTCATGCCCACGGCGCCGAGCGGGATCAGTCCGTACTCAATCTTTCCGCCGGAAAGATATCCAGCGGCGGCGCTGCCAAGGCCGATACCGAGCCCAATAGCCGCCTGCAGATAGGCTGTGTGCGTGTCGTCGATGTGCAACACATCGTGCCCGTAGATCACGATTACAAGTTGCAGCAGCCCGGCGAGAAAAAAGAGATACGTGTTGCCAAGCACGGCCCAGCCGAGGATTCGGTCAGCGCGGATGGTCTTGAGTTGCGTGCCCAAATCGCCAAGCGGATTCCAGCGGAACGTTCTCCTCGGGTCGGCGGGCGGGACTCGCGAGATTCCAAAACTCGTGGCTAGACCGAAGCAAGTAAACACGAAGAGCATAAAACCGGCCACGGCCTCGCGCCCGTGATATCGGTCCGCCAGAAGGCCAGCCGCCATCATGGCGCCGACGCTTGCAAGGAACGTGCCGAGCTCGATAATGCCGTTCCCCCAAGAAAGCCGCGACTCCGGCAACAATTCGGGGAGCAGTCCGTACTTCGAAGGGCCGAAGAGCGCGGCCTCCGAGCTGATCAGAAATACTCCGGCGCACTCGATCGGAACATTGCGCAGCGCGAGACCCACAATAAAAAATGCCATCACCCCGAGTTCGAGAAACTTCGTGCCGATCGTCACGCTGCGCTTGCTGTAGCGGTCCGCGAAGTAGCCGCCTGTCATCGAAAAGAAAATGAAGGGAAGCGCAAAGAGCGCTCCGACAATGAGGACGAGAAGGTCGCGCTGCTTCCGCGGAAAGTCCATCGAGACGACGATGTAAATGACGAGGAACTTGAGCGCGTTGTCGTTGAACGCGGTCTGGAATTGCGTCGCGATCAGGCTCCAGAAGCCGCGCTTCCAG
>Ga0187872_10001628_pt1 | contig 22235 bp, 15 predicted proteins | sample June2016WEW_16_4_FD_132973 | JGI IMG/M metagenome (GOLD analysis project Ga0187872, IMG submission 132973) | Peatland microbial communities from SPRUCE experiment site at the Marcell Experimental Forest, Minnesota, USA - June2016WEW_16_40 | ecosystem: Environmental > Terrestrial > Soil >...
CCCCGGCCCCATCGTCACCACCTTCGAGTTCCACCCCGACGCCGGCGTCAAGTACTCCCGCGTCACCAGCCTGGCCGACGACCTCTGCCTCGCCATGGCCGCCGAATCCATCCTCATCGAGCGTATGCCCGGCAAGTCCACCGTCGGCATCCAGGTCCCCAACCACGGCCGCGAGACCATCTGGCTGCGCGATGTAGTCGAGTGCGAGTCCTTCGTCCAAAGCAAATCCAAGCTTGCCATCGCCCTCGGCAAGGACATCAACGGCCGCATCGTCACCGCCGACCTCGCCGCCATGCCTCACATCCTCATCGCTGGTTCCACCGGCTCCGGCAAGTCCGTCGCCATCAACGCCATGATCATGTCCGTGCTCTTCAAGTCCACCCCCGAGCAGGTGCGCATGATCCTGGTCGATCCCAAGCGCGTCGAGCTGGGCATGTACGAGGGCATCCCCCACCTCTTCACCCCCATCATCACCGACATCAAGCTCGCCGCCAACGCCCTGCGCAACGCCGTGCGCGAGATGGAGCGCCGCCTCAAGCTCCTCGCCGCCAACCACGTCCGCAACATCGAGCAGTTCAACAAGCTCTTCGACAACAACTCCGACTATCTCTTCGACGACGCCGACCAGGAGCCCCTGCCCTACATCATCATCATCATCGACGAGCTGGCCGACCTCATGATGCTCGACCGCGCCAACGTCGAGGAGTCCATCACGCGGCTCGCCCAGATGGCCCGCGCCGTCGGCATCCATCTTGTCCTCGCCACCCAGCGTCCCTCGGTCGATGTCATCACCGGCCTCATCAAGGCCAACATCCCCACCCGCATCAGCTTCCAACTGGCCACCAAGGTCGACTCGCGCACCATCATCGACAGCAACGGCGCCGAGTCCCTCCTCGGCAAGGGAGACATGCTCTACCTTCCCCCCGGCACCAGCCGCGTGCAGCGCGTCCACGCGCCCTTCGTCACCGAAAAGGAAATCTGCGCCGTCACCGCCTTCTGGAAGGCGCAGGGCGAGGCCGAGTACGTCCATGCCTTCCTCGAAGGTCCAAAGGACGAAGCCAACGCCGCCGCCAACGGCGACGCCAGCCAGGAGGACGACGACCTATTCGACGACGCCGTCCGCCTCGTCTTCGAGTTCGGCAAGGCCAGCACCTCGCTCCTCCAGCGCCGCCTGCGCATCGGCTACGGCCGCGCCGCCCACCTCATCGACATGATGGAGCACGACGGCCTGGTCGGCCCCGCCGACGGCTCCAAGCCCCGCGAAATCCTAAAATCCCCCGACTACTACAAAGAAGTGGATGCGGCACTAAGATAGCCATCGACGCCGCCCTGCGGTAGCCACCCCCATCGCCCTAACCAAAAATATTGTCATCCTGAGCGACCCTGAGCTTGTCGAAGGGGAGTCGAAGAGCCTGTCCTGAGCTTGCCGAAGGAACCTGCGGTTGCTTGTTTTACGCTTGTCATTCTGGCGAAGCCAGAATCTCTGTATTGGCTTTTGCTCTTGCCGTTGCCTGTTCTTTGTTTGTCATTCCGCAGCGCAGCGGAGGAATCTGCTTTTGCTCTTGTCGTTGCCCGGAAAGCGCCAACGGCGCGCCCCATACCAGCCTAGGCCGCAGGCCTAGGTTCAAAGCCCACCAAACCCCCGAGGGCTGAAGGTCCGGCCTATCTTCGCCGGATGCCGCCTCATTCGTGTTTGGTCGCAATCATCCCGATCGTCCCCAGCCACGTCTCCACCAACTTAGGCCATCGCGTCACCGGAAACTTCGTCCTCCGCAGCCCGAAGGCGTGCCCGCCCTGCGCATACAGATGCATCTCCACGGGAACCCCGGCATTCTTTAGCGCGATGTAGTAGACCAGCGAGTCGTTCACCGTGTCCACATGGTCGTCCTCGTTCTGCAGCAGAAACGTAGGCGGCGCCTGGCGCGTGAGGTGGCTGGCAATGTCTGGATTCAGTTTCGGCGTCTTCAGGCTCTCTTCGCCAAATGACAGATGCCCCGGATAAATAGCCACCGCAAAGTCCGGGCGGCAGCTCACCTTGTCCGCCGCATCGACCGCCGCATAGATGCGTTCGGAGTGGACGCTCATCGCCGCCACCAGATGCCCGCCCGCCGAGAACCCCATCACGCCAATCTTGTGCGGATCGATGTGCCACTCCGCCGCATGAAACCGCACCAGCCCCAGCGTCCTCTGCGCGTCCTCCAGCGCAATCGGCGACTCCGGATACGCACCTGAATACTCGGTCAAATGCGGAGCCGGCACGCGATACTTTAGCAGCACGCAAGTAATCCCCTTGGCCGTCAGCCAGTCGCAGGCCTCCGTGCCCTCCAGGTCGATGGCCAGCTCCTCGTAGCCTCCGCCGGGAAACACCACCACCGCCGCGCCCGTATTCTTTCCCGTTGGCGAGTAGACCGTCATCGTTGGCCGCGAGACGTTGTTGATCGCAGTCACAGACCTGCCGCCGATGAACTCCTTCGGGTTCGTGTCCGTCTCCACGCTCTCCGGCTTCACCACCGGCCGCGCATCCGGCGCCGCACCCGGCCATATCTCCACCTGCCTATGTCCTGCTGTCGGCTGCCACACAGCCGTCTGCGCGCTCACCCCACCAACCCCAAACGCAACACAAATCCCCAAAATCAAAGCCTTCATCGCAATCTCCGCAGCCTGCGCATAGCCAATGACAGACAGGCTGAAAGCCGAGTGTAGGTCTGCCTCAAGAGGAATACTTTCTCATGTCGCCGCGGGAATCGACTCGGTTAACAGACATCAACTCATCCAAGGCCAGACGACTTCGCAGCCCGCAGCGCCACCACCCCCAGCGCGCAGATCGCCGCAATCAGCGCAATCCACAGCAGCTCGGGATGCCGCTCGGTGAAGGGACGAAGCGGCGCAGCCGGAGCATGGTAGTTCGGGTTCAGCACCTCCGGCCCCAGCTCCGCCGCCAGGGCCGCGCGCGAAGCCACAAACAGCCGCGCGTAGTCGTACTCCGGAGCCTCCAGCCTGGAATCGCCGTAGAACAGCGCCAGCCCCGAATCTCTACCCGAAGCCCCGCCCGCCGGGGCCTCGAAGCATATCTTGCGCTGCCGCATCTCCAGCCGCACCGCCGCAATCGGCAACGGCTGGTCGTCGCCGTTCTCGATGGCCACCTCAACCTTCGCTGCGCGTTGAAGGTTCGCCCCCAGAATCGCGGGGACGCCGAGCTGCTCCGTGCTAATCTCCCGTCCCGCCTCGCTGGCATGGACGCGCAGAATGCTTCCCGTCACCACCTCCGGCAGCGGCGCGCGCCCATCGTCGTCAGACTTATCCGGCTTCTCCAGCGCGCTCACCCGCACCTCGCGGCTGAAATTCCCGGTAAACCCCGGCGCAAACACAAACGACACCCGCTCCACCGGGATCCGCGCCGGAACCGCAAATGTTGCCACCGATTCGCGTCCCTTCGTCGCAATCGACGCGGTCTCCGCGACCATGGTGTAGAGGCTCTGCGCCTCGCGGCTGGGCGGCACCTGTGCGCCCCGCACCATCGCCGGAACAAACCGTGCAGCCGCAGAACCGGGCGCGGACGAGACGCTCAGCTCCACATGCAGGAACTTGAACGTCGACTCCTGCAGCGGAATCGTAGTATCGCGTGAGAGCCGCTGCGACGCCAGATCGAAGAGCGTGAACGTCCCCAGCGCAGTGGCCCCGCCACGCCCGCCCAGCGCGTCCGAGCCGGAGACCGTCGCCGTGGCAATGAAGTCATGCACCGCCGGGTCAAGATCGAGCGTCACGCCGGTATAGGCCCGCTCAGGCATCTCCAGATCGAAGACGATCTTCGCGCCACTCGCACCCAGATTCAGAACCCGCGCCGTCTCGGTCTCCTCGCTCGCCGCCTCGCTCAGCGTAATCGCGTAGGGGACCTCATGCACCGCCGCGCCCGCAGCCGCCGCCTGCGCCGGAAAGATCCGCACATCCGTCAGCGACGGCGCGGCATGGGCGAAGATCGCCGCGTCCAGCACGGCGCAGGCCTGTCCCGCGCCGCCTTGTCTCTCGCCACCAGCCAAATGAATCGCCCGCTCATACCGCATCGCCCCCGGCTGCGCCACCGGCGGCTCGTTCGCGGCCGCCGCCTGCCACAGCAGAATCGCCAGCAGCGCCGCACCCTTCATCGCTCAACCCCGGATTCCGCATCGGACTTCCCGCCGGCGCCGTTCGGTCCCTCCGCCTCACGCAGGTTGAGCCAGTCCCTCTGATACGCGAAGCTGACCGCCATCAGCAGCACGCCCAGCCCGAGCAGGCTGACCACACGATATCCCTCGCTGAGGTTGCGCATGTCGTAGAGGAAGGTCTTGAAGATGGTGAAGACCAGCAGCAGCAGCGCCTGCCAGCGCAGGAACCCGCTGCGCCTCCAGAATCCCACGGCCAGAAGCCCCGCACCATAGAGCATCAGGTAGCCGGAGACGGCCAGCGCCTGCTGCAAAGCCGCGTCTGGAGTGGTCACAGAGGAGCGCTCCCAGATGGCCTCGATCTCGCGCACCCCGGTCAGCACGGCGATCAGGTTGAACGCAATCGTCGACAGCGCGGCGCAACCCGTCCAGAAAGCCGCCTCCGGCTGCCCGCGCGCAATCCGAATCGAAACTCCAACCACGCCCGCGAAGACCGCCAGCCCAATCAGCGCGGTCACAAAGTCGGCGGTCTGGAACGGAGGATGGAGGTCGCCCCACTCCCAGGAAAGAACCAGTTCGCGCAGCGTAAGCAGGACCGCGCTGAGATCGATCAGGATAAAGCCGACGATTGCGATCCTGCCCCAGTCCAGCGGGTGTCTCTTCGTTTGTCCAACGCGCGCAATGTCGGCAGTGCGCAACGCAAGCCACGCAACCGCCGCGAAGACGGCGATGCCGATGAGCGCAGTCCCTGTCCCCCAATTCAGCAGTGGCAACTCGATCACATCCGCCAAGCCTTCTGTGTGGACGCAGATTCCGCAATATCCAAGAATGAGCGAACCCATCGCCAGCCAGCGCAGCGTGTTCGTTGCATAGCTCTCGTCCGCATCGGCTTGCCCTCCGCGAGGCTCCAGCCGCGCGGCCACCCACAGCAGCGCCAGTCCCTCCACCAGCCAGCTCACCGTGATCCAGTGGCCGCTGGCCTTCAGCGGAACCGCAATCGTCAGCAACACAACCGCCAGCGACAGATGTATCGCGGATGCAGTCCGCGTTTGCGGCGCGCGCATCAGGCCCAGATACGCCGCAGCCAGCGCCACCATCATCCAGGGAAGCAGCGTGTGGTGGCCGGAGTCCTCCAACACGGAGTAGAACGCCAGCGCCACAAACGCCGCGTTGGCCAGCGGCAGCAGGACCTCCTCCAACAGCGCAGCGCGCCGCAGAGATCTCCCCGCGCTCTCGCGCACCGCGACGCTTGCGAACGCACTCCCAAACAGCGCGATGAAGATTGCAGTCGTCGCCAGCTCGCTCGCCGCGTAGAACTCCGCGTACCACGCAATGAAGAACGCGACCGTCAGCGGGAACGCTCCAAACAGCAGGCGCGGCCAACTCTTCAGCCGAACCAGCGCGACAGTCGCGAGATCGATGGCCAGCAGGTAGGTAAACAGAAAGATCTCGTGGTTGCCGCCGGTGGAGACCAGCAGCGGCGTGGCGAACCCTCCGGCCAGAGCGTACGCCGCCAGCAACTCGGCGTCCTGCGCCCACGCCATATACGCATTCCACGCAGTCACCAGGATCATCAGCCCCATCGCCATCGGCGCAGGAATCAGGCCGTAGAGCTGAAACGCCGCCCACAGCGAAAGATAGAGCACGCCGCTGCCCACCGCCTTCAGCGAGTAGGAGAACGCAGCAAAGCCCTTGCGCCGGAAGCGTTCCGACCACAGCACCAGTCCCGCGCCGGCCAGCAACCCCGCAATCACGCGCCCCGCCGGGCTGGGCACGATCCACTGGCGATCGACCGCCAGCTTCAAAAAGCAAGCCGTCCCGATCAGCAGCAGCACGATTGCAATGCGGTTGAAGATATGCGATCCCAGGCGGCTCTCCAACGACTCGCGCGACTGGGGAACGTACGTCGTTGGCGCGTGGGACGAGGCCTCCCCCCACGCCTCGGAGACCAGCCGCTGCGCACCGCTCGCATACTCCGTAACCGGCATAAGCGGCGGAGGCGGAGGAGGCGCACTCCGCTCAGCAGGGGCTGCTCTCCATGCGTCGCTCGTATCAATCGGTCCTGCGGCAATCTTGCGCTGTAGCGCGGCTATCTCAAGCTCCAGCCGTGCAACCCGCTCTTCAAGCGCCGCAAGCTGTGGCCTGCGTTCGTTCCCCTCGTCGCCGCTCCAATGCTCAGGACCGCCCTGCTCTGCCATGGCAACAACTCTAATGCCTCAACCCCCGCAGGGTCACGAAAATCCATTCGCGCCAGTGGCGCTCGGATGCTTTGCCTGATACTCTACTCGCCAGCCATGACATCGCAACCCAGGCCGATGCGCGTGCTGGTCATCGACGACGACCCCATGAGCCGCGACCTGCTCCGCGTGCTGCTCCAGACCGAAGGCTACGAGGTCGAGTGCGCGGACTCCGGCGAGGACGCAATCACCTGGATTCACCACACTGCCACCGCGCCCGGCCTGGTGCTCGCCGACGTGCAGATGCCGGGTCTCGCCGGCTCCCGGCTGGCCGGAGAACTCCGCAGCTTCTGCCCCCCGGAGACCCTCCTGCTGTTGATGAGCGGAAGCCGCCCGCCCGACCAGATTCTCGCGCGCTTCGACGGATTTCTGCTGAAGCCCTTCAGCATGAAGGATGTCGCAGCCATGCTGGCGGAGCACAATCCTCACCCCAGCGCGAAAAAAACTCTGGTCAGACGAGAGCAATGGACCGTCGTCCGCGGCCCCAACAGCCGTTCCCCCTCCAACTCCAGATTGGTCTCGATCGCTGCGTCGGCGCCGGAGCCTGCCGCATCCAGGAGAGACGCGCGCAGCCAACGGCAGGAGGTCCAGTCCGCAGAGACTGTCCCCGGCGGCAAATCCAGCGGCGTGCCGGTGTTGAACGAGACAATCTATCGCCAGCTTGCAGCTTCCATGCCCACGCCGCAGCTCCACCAGATGTACGCGATGTGTGTCAATGATGCACGCGCGCGCATCACATCGATGCGCCAGTTGGCGGCCTCGCGCGATGGAGCAGCCTTCGTGCGCCAGGCCCACGCCATCAAGGGCGGATGCGGAATGCTGGGCGCAACCGAGCTGCACCAGATGGCCGCGGAGCTGGAGGCGCGCGGCCTGGAGGCTGCCGGAGCGGAGGTTAACTCTCTTGATGAGCTGTCCGCCGCGTGCGACCGGCTTGAGCGTATCCTTGGGTCACGCGTCTGAGCAAGCATTCCCCAGTTGAGTTGTGCGAGGTGCCGTCAATGACTGCAAAAGCCGCAAAGACTCGGCAATCCGCAAGAAAAACTTCCCCGGCAGCTCCTGCCCTGCCCACCATCCGCATCGTCGTTGCCGACGATCATCCCGTGGTCCGCTTCGGCGTCCGCAACATGCTGATGAACGAGCCGGGCTTCGAGGTGGTCGGCGAGGCTGGGGACGGCGACGACGCCATCACCCAGACCATCGAGCTGGAGCCTGACATTCTGCTGCTCGACCTGCTGATGCCGCGTCTTCCCGGCCTCGAGGCCATGCGCGCCATCATGACCAAGTCGCCGCGCGTCAAGATCGTGCTTCTCACCAGCACCATCTCGCAGCAGCAGATCATCGAGGCGCTACAGATCGGCGCCCGCGGAATTGTGCTGAAGGACTCGGTCGCGGGCGACCTCACGGAGGCGCTGCGCGCGGTCCTCAGCGGCGACTACTGGATCGGAGGCGAGCGCGTCGCAAACCTCCTCAAAGCATTGCAGGGGCTGCAGGCGCAGGCCGCCGCCGTGCCTGAACGCAAGACCTACGGCCTCACCCCACGCGAGCTCGAGGTCGTCTCCTGCATCGTCGAGGGATGCAGCAACCGCGACATCGCCAAGCAGTTCTCCATCAGCGAGGAGACCGTCAAGCGCCACCTCTCCAACGTCTTCGATAAGACCGGCGTCTCCACCCGCCTGGAGCTGGCCCTCTTCGCCATCGCCCACAAGCTGGTCGAGCTGTAAGCCGAAGCCGGAGGCACAAAGGCCGCGCCGGATGGTCGTTTTGTGTTATATGCACGCGGCTTGCGCTTCTGTAGTATCGATGGATGGCTAACCCTCGGCAGGCTGAACTTCCCCTCTACGACCTTCTCGTCATCGGCTCCGGCCCCACCGGTTTGGCCTGCGCCATCGAGGCGCAGCGCCGGGGCTTTACCGCTCTGCTGGTCGATAAGGGCTGTCTCTGCAACTCGCTCTTCCACTACCCCGCGCACATGACCTTCTTCACCACGCCGGAGCTGCTGGAGATCGGCGACATTCCCTTCTCCACCGCCAACCAGAAGCCCTGCCGCGCCGAGGCGCTGGAATACTACCGCAAGGTCGCCGAGCGACACTCGCTCAATCTGTGCCTCTACGAGTCGGTCCAGAGCATCAGCGGCCACGACGACCAGTTCACCGTCCACACCACCGACCGCTTCGGCCGCCCCATCGCCCACCGCGCTCGCAAGCTCGTCCTCGCCACCGGCTACTACGACCTGCCCAACAAACTCGGCATTCCCGGCGAAGAGCTCCCCAAGGTGAGCCACTACTACGACGATCCCCACCCCTTCTTCGGCCTCGATGTCGCCGTCATCGGCGGCAAGAACTCCGCCGCCACCACCGCGCTCGACCTCTGGCGCCACGGCGCGCGCGTCACCCTGGTCCATCGCGGCCCCCAGATGCACAACCATGTCAAGTACTGGATCCTGCCCGACATCAACAACCGCATCGCCAACGGCGAGATCACCGCCCTCTTCTCCTCCACCGTCGCGCACATCTCCGAGGACGAGGCAATCGTCGCCACCCCCAGGGGCGACGTCACGGTCCCCAACGACTTCGTCTTCGCCCTCACCGGCTACCACCCCGACTTCAGCTTCCTGGAAAAACTCGGCATCCGCTTCGACGAGGCCAACGACCGCTCTCCCGTCTGCAACCCCGCGACGCTGGAGTCTAACGTCCCCGGCATCTACCTCGCCGGTGTCATCCTCGCCGGCCGCCGCACCAACGAGATCTTCATCGAGAACGGCCGCCTCCACGGCAAGCTCATCGCCGAGGACCTGCAACTCAAGCTCCCCCACCCCCGCTGACGCTCTTCACGTCAGCTGTAGAGAAAAGGAAGCACGTCGTCATTCTGGCGAAGCCGCACAGAAGTCGTCATTCTGGCCTGAGCGAAGTCGAAGGCCAGAATCTCCGTAGTTCGTCTTGCTTAAGGGCATGGCTTCAGAGCTTGTCCTGAGCGAAGTCGAATGGATGCCATAACAGCCGCGGAATGAGAGGGGCTTTAGCCCCTGAGGTACGTTTTCGAGCCGCCTCTACTTCTGCACCGAGAACGCGTACACCGTCTCCGAGCGCATCGTCTCGCCCGGCTTTAGCAGTGTGCTGGGGAACGCTGGCTGGTTGGGCGAATCCGGGTAATGCTGCGCCTCCAGGCAGAAGCCCGCGTACTTCCCGTACACCACGCCCGTCTTGCCCTTGTACAGGCCGGGGATGGAGTTGCCGGAGTAGAACTGCACGCCCGGCTCGGTGGTCTCGACCGTCAGCACACGCCCCGTCTTCGGGTCGTAGACCTTCGCCGCCACCTTCATCTCGCCGTTCTTGCCGCGCAGAATCCAGTTGTGGTCGTACCCGCCGCCAAACTTCAACTGCTCATTGGCCTCGTTGATGCGCGCCCCGATCGCCGTCGGCTTACGGAAGTCGAACGGCGTTCCCGTCACCGGCTGCGCCCCGCCCACCGGGATCAGCCCTGCGTCCACCGGCGTGTACTCATCCGCGTTGATCTGCATCACCTCGTCAAGAATCGTGCCCGAGCCGTCGCCCGCCAGGTTGAAGTAGGCGTGGTTGGTCACATTCACCACCGTCGTCTTGTCGGTCGTCGCCGCGTAGCGGATGTGCAGCGCGCTGCCCACCAGCGTGTAGCGCACATGCAGCGTCAGCGTGCCGGGAAAGCCCATGTCGCCGTCCTTCGACACCAGCGTCATCTCCACGCCGTCGGGCAACTCCTTGGCCGTCCACACCTGGTCGTCGAAGCCGTGCGGCCCGCCGTGCAGCGCATTGCCGTTGTTGTTGAGCGGAATCTGGTACTGGTGGCCGTCGATCGAGAACTTGCCGCCTCGGATCCGGTTGCCGTATCGTCCCACGATCGCGCCCACGAAGGTCTTCGACGCCTCCTCGGCCACATACCCCTCCACCGAGTTGTATCCCAACGCAACGTCGCCCAGCTTGCCGTCGCAGTCCTTCGCCGCCAGCGAGACGATGCGCGCGCCGTAGTTCGTAATGCGCACCTCTAGCTCGGCGTTCTTCAGCGTGTAAATGTCGATTGCGGTTCCGTCCGGCAGTTTGCCGAACGCAGCCTTCGTCACCGCAGTGGCCGCCACTGCGCCGTGTGCTCCAAGTGTTGTCATCATAGTTAGTAGAATAACTTGCGCCCATCTCATCGTCATCATTCCCCGAGCATTCTTGTCTGCCCGCGCTTTCTCCGCAGCCCGATTTCTGTTCCCGATTGCCTGTTCCCTGTTCCTTCTTCCGAACGCAACTATACGTGAAAGCCGCCTGCCTTCGCCAAACCCCGCGGAAACCGGCGACCCCTCAACGGCGGCAGGCAACTCGACCGGCGTAAGATGGTTCGGCTGAAAATTTCTTTCGAGGTTGACAACTTCCGTGACCACACACTCGCGCCTCTCCCGCCTGCCCCTGCTGCTCGCCCTCACCGCATTCGCCGCCACCTCCTACGCCACGCCGCCGCCCGACCACTGGGTCGGCACCTGGGCCACCGCGCCCTTCGCCGCCAATAATGGCCGCCCCGCCACTGCAACCCTTGTGCCCGTTGCCTCGCCGCCCTCGCCGCCGGCAACCGCCTCGCCCGCGCAGGCCGCTACTCCCCCGCCCGCGCAGGCCGCCGCGCCCGCAACTCCAACTCCCGCACCTGCTCCTACGCCAACTCCCGCCCGCCCGCCCGCCTTCGTCTACGGCGTGGCCGACACCACCCTGCGCGAGATCGTGCATGTCACCATCGGCGGTCCCGAGCTGCGCGTCATCTTCACCAACGAGTTCGGAACCGAGCCGCTCACCATCGGCGCGGCGCACGTCGCCATCAGCCAGGGTGGAAGCACCATCAATCTCGTCTCCGCCGCCGGCCTCACCTTCGCCGGACACGCCTCGGTCGTCATTCCCCCCGGTGCGCTGGCGGTCAGCGACCCGGCTGAAGTGAAGGTGCCTGCCGCCTCCGACCTCGCTATCAGCCTCTTCCTCCCCGCGCAAACCATCACCCACCTCTCGCAGCACGGCTCGGCCAACCAGACCAGCTACACCGCGCCGGGCAACGTCGTCGGCGCCAAGATACTCGATGGCCCCACCGAGGTCCGCTCCTGGGCCTTCGTCAAGGGCGTCGATGTCAAGGTCTCCGCCGCGAACGGCGCGGTCGTGGCCTTCGGCGACAGCATCACCGACGGGGCCTTCGCCGCGCTCAACCAGAACGCCCGCTGGCCCGACGAGCTGGCCCGCCGCCTGCTGGCCGACCCGCGCACCGCCGGCCTCAGCGTGCTCAACGAGGGCATCGGCGGCAACCGCATCCTGCACGACACCACCGGCCCCAGCGCGCTGGCCCGCTTCGACCGCGACGTCATCGCGCAGGCCGGCGTCAGGTACCTCATCCTCCTGGAGGCCATCAACGACATCGGCCGCGCCTACGACACCCACCGCGTCTACGACGTTGTCTCCGCCGACGACCTCATCGCCGGCTACGTCCAGATGGCCGAGCGCGCCCACACCCACGGCATCAAGGTCTACATCGCCACGCTGACCCCCTACGTTGGCGCCAGCTACGCCTCGCCCGCCGGCGAGCAGGTCCGCCAGGCCCTCAACCAGTGGATCCGCACCACCAGCCAGATCGACGGCTTCATCGACTTCGACAAGGCCATCCAGGACCCCGCCAATCCCGCCATGTTCCTGCCCGCCTACGACCACGGCGACCACCTCCACCCCAGCGATCCCGGATACAAGGCCATGGGCGACGCCATCGACCTCAAGCTCTTCACGTCGAAGTAGAAACCGCACGCACACACCAACAAAAAGGCGCGGCCAGCAATCTGGCCGCGTCCCGTTGTTTTTGCGAACCGGTTAGAAGCTGAAGCTCGCCTGCAGCGTGATCCGCCGCACCGCGTTGCTGCCACCGCCACCGCCAAAGCCGCCGCCACCGCTGATGCTGACCGTCTTCCCGAAATTCGCGTTGTTCAAGCTGCCGATCGGACTTGAGTATGGGACCTCGTTGAACAGATTCTGGGCAAACACCCCGATGGTCAGGTTGTACTTGCGTCCGGTGCTGGTGCCGCGGCCTCCGCCGAAGCCACCGCCTCCGCCAAAGCCACCGCCGCCACCGCCGCCACCTCGGCCGCCGCCGCCGCCGCCGCCGCGTCCGCCGCCGCCTCCAGGCCCGCCCGGCCCGCCCGGCCCGCCCGGCCCGCCGGCTCCGCCGCGTGCAGCCTGTCTCGCCTGCTGCTCGGCAGATAGCTCGGCCGCCGTCTTCGGCCCGAAGCCAAAGGTCCTTCCAATCCTCAGGTTGAGCGACACGGTAGCCGGTCCGGTGCAGAAGTTAAGCGGAATTTCTGTGTTAGTTCCGCTCGTAAGATTCAACCCACTCGTAGTGCTGAAGTTTGCCGCGTTGATGCACTGCGCCCAGCTCCCATAGGCAGGCATGGGTCCGCTGCCCGCCCAGGATGGACGGTCGCTTCCCCCCAGCGTAACGGGGTCCGGAATACCCACAGTGATGTTGTACGGGCTGCCCGACTGCGCAGTGAGCATTGGGCTGGCTGAGATCTGGAACGGCAGCGGAAAGCTTCCGAAGAGCGTCAGCCGGCTGCGTACCCCAAACCGCGCGCGCCCATAATCCACCGATGAGCTGAACGGGTCGCTCATTTGGGCGTCGTTGGAGTTGGCCCAGTTGGCCGAGTAGTACCCGCCGATGTTCATGCCCTTCGGGGTCCGTATGTTGATGCTGGTGTTGATCTGGTTCTGCCGGTAGATGCCCTCCGACTGATTGCAGCTAAGCAGGTTCGCATTGCTCAAAGTTGTTGTGCAGCCCACCGTGTAGCCAACCGGAAGAGTGCGCGTCATGAACTGGTGAAAGCCGCGCGCATTCAGGTACGTCACCGTCACGCTGGCATACTTGCCCACCTGCTGCTCCACCGTTGCCGCCGTCTCGGCGGTATAGGGGCTGCGCAGTTTGGGATCGTTCAGTGTGGGCGAAACCTTCTGCGCGGCGCCGGTTCCCGCTTTGCAGCTGGGATCGTAACTGGTGAATTCGCCCGTAGCGGAATTGTAAGTTGGCTGGCAGGTCGTGGCGGGATTGGTGAAGGTATAGTTCTCCGCATTCACGCCGTTGTTCGCAATCTGCCCCTCGATGCTGCCCAGGCCGAACCGGTTGAAAAAGACGCCGAATCCGCCACGGATCACCGTCGTCGTCTTTCCGTTCTTGCGCGGGACGCCGTAGGCGATCGCCAGGCGCGGCGCAAAGTCGTGCGAACTGTTGATCGCGTTCTGCGCCTCCATTCGTATCCCGTAACTGAACGTCAGGTTCGGCTTCACCTTCCAGTCGTCCTCGGCATAGAACCCAACATCGGTCTCGCGCGCGCTGATCGTGTAGTTCGTGATGTTCTTGTACCCGAACGAGTATGGGATCCCGCACTGATACGACGGATAGAGCGGCGACCCGGACGTCATGTTGGCCGTCGAGCAGGCAGGTGCCACGGGGGTGGCCAGGCAGTTGCTCGGCCGGTTGGTCACGCTCGGATCGGTGCATGGGTCCAGCAGGTAGGTATAGCTCAACGAGCCGTACGACCCGCCGTTCGAGTAGTTCGACTCGCCCGCCGAAACCAGACGCCCGCCAAACCGGATAAAGTTGTTCGTCAACTGGATCGAGGTGTAGTTCTGAAACTCTTCGTGGTCGCCGGTGCTGTTGGCCTGGCTGCCGCTGGCGACGCCGAAGCCGCCCGATACGCTGATCCCCGGACTGGTGCCCGGCGTGAGCGAGTTCGATGTGCTCCGCTCATACTCAAAACGCGTCTCGTTGATGATTTTGCTGCTCCACAGTTGCGTGTCGCTGATCTGCACCTCCTGATCGCTGCTGCTGCTGCTGGACGGGGCCAACAGCGCGCTGCTCACCGGGGGATTGGTGCTGTTGCTCCCCGCCTCATACTCGTAGCGCGTCGTCATCGTGTTCTTCGCGCCCAGCATCATGTCTACCCGAGGGCTGACGTCCCACCGCGTCGCCGGACTGGGTATGGCGCGGTCCGCATCGGGGAAGGGATATTCAGTGCAGGAAGCTGAGGCGCCGGTGTTGCCCGGCGCGCACAGCGTCGTCGAAGTCGCCGAATTCGCATAGAATCCCCCCGCAGGGTTGAAGATCGAGATGTTGTCCATCACGCGGCGCGAACCGGACAGCGTGAACGACATCCCGTTCCGGATTGGCCCCGTCACATTGCCCATGAAGAACAGCGTGTGGTAGGGAGGCTGTACGTTCTGCGTGCCCAGAAATGGATTCGATGTATTCAGGAACTTGTCCTGAAACTGCGCCGTGGCGTTGCCGTGAAATGCGCTCGTTCCCGGCTTGGTGATCACCTCGATGCGCCCGTAGCCTAGCTCGGCGTACTGCGCCGAGAACGGGTTCTGGTTGATGCGGATCGCCAGAATCGACGACTTCGGCGGCAACTGCCCGCCGGTAAACCCGTCAATGTAAATCTGCCCGCCGTTCGGCCCGGCCGAAGGGCCCGCCAGCGCCGTCAGCTCGGCCTGCAAATCGTCCGGATCGTCCGACAGCGCGTCCAGGGCCGCTCCCGTGATCACCGTCGAGCTGGCGTTGTTCTCCGGGTCCACGCTCAGCGAGACCGTGTCCGTGGATACGTTCACCTGCTGCATCTGCTCCGCCAGCGCCATGGTGACATCCACGTTCACGTTCGCGCCCGCCGTAACCCGCACCGTCTGCTTGGTAAAGTTGGCAAAGCCAGTCGCAGAGACGGTCACCGAATACGTGCCGGCGGCCAGGCCTCGGACGCTGTACGTCCCGTCGCTCTTCGAGGTGGTGGTCTGCGTCCTGCCCGAGGCCGGAGTCAGAGTCACCGTCGCGCCCGGAATCAATGCATCGTCCGGGTCCACCACCATGCCATGCACCGTGGCGTTGGCGGCCGTAGCACCAGCAGATGGGGCCGGGGCCGGCTGCTGCGCCATCGCCCCAACCGGGGCCAATGCAACCGGGACAACCAGAAAAAGAAGAACAGCCAGCAGACACGATCGTAGAGACATCCTCACTCCTAGGCAATAACTGCGTTTGTATAAGAAATAACTGCGTTTGTACAACCATCGAAGAGCATTATTCACCGCCTTCACCGCCGCCCCCGCCGCCCAGGCTCATCGAAAGGTCCATGCCGCCATTCGGGTTCGCGGTCAGAATCGGTTCCACACCGGTAAGAAGCTTAATCGCGTCCACCGTGCTCGACCCCGGCGATGGCTCGCTCGCCACAATCATCACCGCATCGCCAACCTTCAGGTCGGCCAGAGTGCCCGTGGGCAATCGCTCCGTCATCTGCGAGAGGTCCACTCCCGCGGAGCGCTGCGCTCCGCCAGCCGCATTCCCTTGCCCCGCACCTTGTCCCGCCCCGCTGCCTGCACCATACGCCGCCCCCGCGCCGCCCCCGCGTCCGCCGCGCCCGCCACTCTGCCCGCCGCCGTTGGTCTGCGCCGCTATGCGTGTCGCCATCATCAACGGCACGTTGCGAATGTCGCACTTCTCCGTAACATTCACGGTCATCACCTTCTTGGTCGCCAGGTCCTTGAAGGTAATCTTCCCCGTCGCCATATCGATGCCCGATCCCGGCACAATGCTCGTAATCAATCCCGACAGATTCTTGAACGATCCGCTCACCACCTCTTCGGCCTCGATTGTTGTGCCGTCGGCCGACTTCGCCCCGCGCGCCTGCAACTGGTCCTTCGCCTGGATCTGCGCCAGCGTCCCCGGCTTGGCGTCCTCATACTTCACCGAGTCGCCGCTGAAGCGCTTGAACTCCGTCTTGCCGCCGGTATGGACCACCAGCTTCTTGGCCCCCACCGTCAGCGTGATCGCCCCGCTCGCCGCATCCACAGAGCTCACAATCCCGCCCACTCCGCGCGCCTTCCAGTCGGCTTGCCTCTGCGCAATGTCGGAGGACTTCATCAGGACAACGCGCAGCGCGTTGAAGCTCGCCGCCGCATCGCCCGCCCTGCCGATCGCCAGAACGCGATCGCCCACCGCGACGTCAGAGAACTGGCTCGGCTTCGCCGTCTTCAGGTCCGTGCTGCCCACGGCAAGCTGTAAGACCTTCGCTTCGCTGGGGACCGTGACGGTCACCGTCTGTCCGGCGTCCGTGGCCATCGTAAGTGTGTCGCCGGCAATGGTCTTCACCGTGCCGAGCTCGGATGCGCTTGCCGCCGGAGACGCAGCAACAGGCGCCGCGGGTGCCTGGGCCTGGGCCGCGGATGCAAAGCCTGTCGCTCCCGCCAGGGAAAGAAAAACTCCGAGGCAGAACGCAATCCTGAGTGAAACCGAGTTGTTCCGAGTTGCCATCCGCATCCTTTATTGGATTTGGACCCTGCCTCCGGGGATGCTTTCCCCCCCGGACAAGGCCTTGGAACCACGCACACTGAATCCGCGCTCCATCGGCAAGCAAAGTTGGGCCTACCTAAGGATACGAGCCTGCTACGCAAAAGTTTCGCAGAAGCGCAACATTCCCGCCTTTCCCCAAGCCCCTCTCAAACGATCATAAGGCGAAAATGGAGAACTCTTTGGGTTGATGCAGCTTGCACTTCGGTAAGATGCAACTAGCGGCACAATCGGCGAAAGGACCTCTCTCCAATAGATGAAGATGCAATGCACCCCGGGGAACGGAACAAAATGAAACCTGCCGAAGGCCGTAGACGAGTCGTCATCGAAGAGGTCCAGCCCCAGGTCGACTGCGGCCGCACTCCAGCGCGCCGCTTCCTCGGCGATAGCGTCGCCGTCTCCGCCGCCATCTTCTGCGACGGCCACGACCACGTCGCCGCCCGTCTGCTCTGGAAGCATCAGAGCGACTCCGGCTGGCAGTCCACGCCGATGACCGCACTCGGCAACGACCTCTGGTCCGCCAGTTTTATCGTAGACAAGCTCGGCCCGTGGAGCTTTACCATCCAGGCCTGGGTCGACCACTTCGACACCTGGTGCGCCGACCTCAATAAACGCCTCGCCGCCCAGCCCGACCCCGCCAGTTCCGACCCCGCGAAACGCAATCTGCCGTCTCAGGAGGTCCCCCTCGCGCTCACCATCGGCGCGCTGCTCCTCGACCAGACCGCAGCCCGCGCCAAGGGCGCTGACTCGAAACAGTTGAAGTCCATCGCCGCATCGCTGCGCGCGCAGGCCAGCCTCAACTCAGCCCTCTACCAGTACCCCCTCACGCCACAGGAGGAGGCCCTCGCCGCCCGCTATCCCGACCTCAGCTTCGCCTCCGTCGCCGAAAAAGAACTCCGCCTCTGGGTCGATCGCGAACGCGCCCGCTTCTCCAGTTGGTACGAGCTTTTCCCGCGTTCAACCGCTCCCACTGCAAAAGAAGAACGGCCCGCCCGCCACGGCACCTTCGCCGATGTCGAACTCCTGCTGCCCCAGATCGCCGCCATGGGCTTCGACATTCTCTACCTGCCGCCCATCCACCCCATCGGCCGCGCCTTCCGCAAGGGCCCCAACAACAGCACCACTCCCGGCCCGGACGCCGAGGGCAGCCCCTGGGCAATTGGCGATTCGCACATTGGCTATTCGCTCATCGGCCCCTGCGAAGGCGGCCACAAATCCATCCACCCCAAGCTTGGCACCTTCGCCGACTTCGACCGTCTCGTCGCCGCCACTCGCGCCAACGGCATGGAGCTGGCCCTCGACATCGCCTTCCAGTGCTCGCCGGACCACCCCTGGGTCACAGAGCATCCCGACTGGTTCCTGCACCGCCCCGACGGCACCATCCAGTACGCCGAAAATCCGCCCAAGAAGTATCAGGACATCGTCCCCCTCAACTTCGAGTCCGCCGACTGGCGCGGCCTGTGGGACGAGCTGCGCTCCGTCTTCCGGTTCTGGATCGACCGCGGCGTGCGCGTCTTCCGCGTCGACAACCCGCACACCAAGGCCCTCGACTTCTGGGAGTGGTGCCTCGCCGGCCTGCGCCGCGACGCGCCCGACGCGATCTTTCTCTCCGAGGCCTTCACCCGCCCGCACGTCATGTACGGCCTGGCCAAGCGCGGCTTCACCCAGTCCTACACCTACTTCACCTGGCGCACCGAGAAGTCCGAACTCGAGGCCTACTTCGAAGAGATCACCAAGCCCCCCATCAGCGACTTCTTCACCCCCAACCTCTGGCCCAACACGCCAGACATCCTGCACGCCTCGCTCCAGACCGGAGGCCGCGCCGCCTTCCAGCAGCGCCTCATCCTGGCCACTACGCTGGCCGCCAGCTACGGCATCTACGGCCCCGCCTTCGAGCTATGCGAGAACGTCCCCATCCGTCCCGGCAGCGAGGAGTATCTCCACAGCGAGAAGTACGAGATTCGCCGCTGGGACCGCCGCGGTCCCAACTCGCTCGCCCCGCTCATCACCCTCCTCAACCAGATTCGCCGCACCAACCCCGCGCTGCAGAGCGACCTCTCGCTCCACTTCCATCCGGTCGATAACCCGCACCTCATCGCCTACTCCAAGTCCACGCTGAAGCCGCCGCCCCCGCTCACCCTCGCCGAGACGCTGACTCCTGTCCCGCCACCCGCAGCTTGCCCTGCCGCCGCGTCCGGCACAGAGCCCACCAACACCATCCTGGTCGTCGCCAACCTCGACCCCCACTACGAGCAATCCGGCTGGATCGACCTCGACCTCAAGCAGCTCGGCATCGCTCACGACGAGACCTTCGACGTCGAGGACCTCCTCACCGGCAACCACTACCAGTGGCACGACCGCTCCAACTTCGTCGCCCTCAGCCCCACCACCACCGCCCACATCTTCCGCATCTCCCGCGCAAAGGCTTAACTCGATGCCCATAGTCTTTCGACATCGCGGTTTCAAATTCTTCTTTTACTCGAACGAAGGAATACCGCGCGAGCCGATGCATATTCATGTTGAGAAAGATGAAGTGGAAGCAAAATTCTGGCTGAAACCGGAGGTTCGAGTGGCCTACAATGATGGTTACGACGCACGGACTCTTCGCGAACTGCTGGAGGTCATCGAGGCAAACAAAGACCGCATCGAAAGGGCATGGAATGAATTCTTCGGCTAAAGTAACGCGTGTCCACTTCGACGCCGACAGCCTGTGGGTCGATCTGGCCGACGGACGTATCATCGGAGTCCCGCTGGCCTGGTTCCCCCGCCTGCTGCGCGCCACACCGGCCGAGCGCGAACAAGTCCGCATCAGCAGCCGCGGCCTGCACTGGGACGCGTTGGATGAAGACATCTCCATCGCCGGTCTGCTCGCAGGCCTTGCCGACCAGACCAACCGCGACAAGACCTTCGCCGCCTGAACTCCCAATCGGCACTCTGCCCCTATATCCCGTACCCCCGCTCGGCCGCAATCATCCCAGTTTCCGGGTCGGGTTTGCCCGGCGGTGGCAGGATCAGCGGCGCCACAAACCCGTACAACCCTACGCCTGCAAAGCAGAACAGCGGCACCAGGTAGCCCAGCGCCATGCTCCCCGTGCTGCGCGCAATCCATCCCAGCAGCAGCGGGAAGAATGCTCCGCCCACGATCGCCATCACCAGGAACGACCCCGCCAGCTTGGTGTTCTCGCCCAGCCCCTTCAGCCCCAGCGCAAAGATGGTTGGAAACATGATGGACAGGAAGAAGCTGCCGCCCACAATCGCCCACGCGCCGATCATCCCCGGCCGGACCACAGCAATCGCCATCAGCACCACATTCGCCGTGCCATAGAAGCCCAGCAGCCTGCTGGCCGGGATGTACTTCATCAGCGGCGTGGTCAGGAACCGCCCCACCAGCATCGCCACCAGCGAGTAGATGATGTAGTTGGCCGCCGTCTTCTCGCCCAGCGGCGTGTACTGCTTCAGGTAGAAGATGATGTTGCTCCACATGCAGATCTGTCCGCCCACGTTGCACACATTCGCCGCCACCGCGAACCATAACTGCGGATAGTGCAGCAGCGCGCGGAAGCTGCCGTGCCCGCCGCTCTCGCCCTCGTGCTCGCTCAGGATCGTCGGAAACCGCATCCGCGACAGCAGAAGCGCAAACAGCAGCACCGCCGACCCCAGCGCAATGTACGTCGGCACCACGCGCATGATCTCCGTGTGCAAATACGCCACATAGGTCCCCGCGGCCTTCTTCGCGGCCACCTGGGCCGGTGTCAGCTCCACTCCCGACAGGATGAACTGCCTTCCAATCCACACCCCCAGGATCGTCCCCGGAGGGTTGAACGACTGCGCGAAGTTGAGCCGCCGCTCGCTGGTCGGCGGGGGCCCGAACTGCGCCATGAACGGGTTGGCCGCCGTCTCCAGGATCGACGCGCCGCAGCCCACCGCGAACAGCGCCACCAGAAACGGCGCATACTGCCCGCTTACGGCCGCCGGCCAGAACAGCACCATCCCTGCCCCGAACAGGCACAGCCCCGTCACCATGCCCACTTTGTATCCCCAGCGCCGCATCACCAGCGCGGCCGGGATCGCCATGCAGAAGTACCCGGTAAAGTTCGCCGTCGACACCAGTTGTGCGCTGAACCGCGACAGCTCGAACGACTTCCTGAACTGCTGCACCAGAATGTCCGTCAGGTTGTTCGACATCCCCCACAGAAAGAACAGCACCAACACCATCACGAACAGGGCCATCTGCCCCAATGGAAACACCGCTACGCCCTTGCTGCTCTCCGTTGCACTGCTGCCCGTCGATGTCGAAACCTGCATCCTCGCGCTCCCGCCTGTCCGCTTGATTTGGATCGCACCGATGATACCAGCCGGGCCCTTTCACCCGATAGCATCGCCGCACACCGCTCCAACAACCGTCCCGGCAGAGTAGACTTGCAGCAGCGCATCTTTTCGCCGCAAGGGAGTCCGTTCTTCATGCCGATTTCGTTTCGCCGATCTGTCTTTGCTGGAACCAGCCTGTTCGTCCCAGCCCTTCTGCTCTGCCTCCTCAGCCTCACCGCGGCGCAGGCAATCGGACAGGAAGCCACGCCGCTCACGCCCTTCCAGAAGCAGCTCAACCGCTTCGACCTCGCCGTCAGCGCCGACGGAATTATCAGCTCCGACGTCTCCGGCATCGAGAAGCGCGACGCCGCCAGCACCCGCAACAACCTCCTGATCTCCCCCAGCAGCACGGTCGGCGAACTCATCACCCTGCGCTACGTCGCCAAGCCGCTCGTCGGCTTCGAGTTCAACTTCGGCAACTCCCGCTACACCCAGAACTTCACCTTCACCCCCCCGCTCGTCCCGAACCTGCTGCACAGCGCGCAGACCGGCGTCCGCGAACTCACCTTCGGCTACGTCGCCCACACGCCCAGCTTCCACGGCGTCCAGCCCTACCTCGGCGCCGGCGGCGGCACCATCCGCTTCAAGCCCACGCCCAACGGCGGCGAGGGCCTTCCCTTTCAGTACCGCGCCGCCTACTACTACAACTTCGGCGTCGAGCAGAACTTCACCGGCAGCGCGAACCACTTCGGCGTTCGCGTGGGCTTCCGCCAGCTCATCTATCTCGAGCCCGACTTCCTCACCAACTACCTCACCATCACCCGCCGCACGCGCACCAGCGAGCCCACCTTCGGCTTCTTCCTCCGTTTCTAAAGGAGACCACCCCATGAGCACATTCACCACCCAGGACGGCGCCCAGCTCTACTACAAGGACTGGGGCACGGGCCAACCCGTCGTCTTCAGCCACGGCTGGCCGCTCAGCTCCGACGCCTTCGAGGACCAGATGCTCTTCCTCGCCTCTCACGGCTTCCGATGCATCGCCCACGACCGCCGCGGCCACGGCCGCTCCAGCCAGCCCTGGCAGGGCAACGACATGGACACCTTCGCCGGCGACCTGGCCCAGCTCATCGACCTCCTCGACCTCAAGGACGCCGTCCTCGTCGGCCGCTCCATGGGCGGAGGCGAGGTGGCC
>Ga0187872_10001629_pt1 | contig 22216 bp, 27 predicted proteins | sample June2016WEW_16_4_FD_132973 | JGI IMG/M metagenome (GOLD analysis project Ga0187872, IMG submission 132973) | Peatland microbial communities from SPRUCE experiment site at the Marcell Experimental Forest, Minnesota, USA - June2016WEW_16_40 | ecosystem: Environmental > Terrestrial > Soil >...
CGAGCTCGACGACGATTTCCCGCGGCGTCAGCTCATCGAAGGACGGCAGAGGCTCGGGTTCGGCCGCTTGCTGGTCTCCGGACAGATAGATCACCATGTCTTTCTCCGATTTGCCGCTCATAATTCTTCGATGCTGAAATTGGCGTTGGTGAAGATGCAAATTTCGCTCGCGATGCGCATGGCCTCCTGGGCGATGTCCTTGGCGCTGAGCTTGGTGTGCTTGGCGAGCGCCCGCGCGGACGCCACCGCGTAAGGGCCGCCGGATCCGATCGCGCAGATGCCGTCGTCCGGCTCGATCACGTCGCCATTGCCGGAGAGCAGGAAGGTGTTCTTTGCGTCTGCCACGATCAGCAACGCGTCCAGGTGGCGCAGCGAGCGGTCCGTGCGCCAATCTTTCGCCAGCTCGACCGCCGCGCGAGGCAGGTTGCCATGATATTCCTGCAGCTTGTTTTCGAAGCGCGCGAAGAGCGAAAGAGCGTCCGCCGTGCTTCCCGCAAACCCGGCGATGACCTTGTCGTTGTACAGGCGGCGGGTCTTCTTGGCGCTATGCTTGATCACGCCTTCGCCGAGGGTCACTTGGCCGTCGGCCGCGAGCACGACTTTGTTGTCTTTGCGGATGCACAGGACCGTCGTCCCGTGCATCGGTTGCGATTTCCGGGTCATTCCCATCCGATCATTATACCTGCGCGGCGCCACCTGAGCCACTCACGCGCGGCAAGTGCGTCTTGGCGGCGGGCAAGAGATCGGAGAGTTTTCTTTGCGAACGGCGGGAGGGTCAGTTCTTGTCCGGGTCCTTATCCGCGTCGTCTTTGTCGGCTTTGTCTTTCTTGTCCTTGCCCGTATCCTTTTCCTTCTTGCCGACCTTGGCCCAGCGATCTTCGAGGGATTCCCGCGTGAAGAGCGAATCGGAGAGATTCGTGTTGTACTCGCACTTGTCGAAGAAAACCTGAAAAATCTTGATCCCGTTGCGCTCGCGCGTTATCTGGAACGCCGTCTGGACGCCGTCGAGCGGATGGTAATTCGAGTAGTATTCGATCTCCTCGCTCTTCATTCGCGTCTTGGGGTCGCGCGTGTCGACGACCTTTCGAACGGGCAGATGTGACGACTGCAAGATCGCGATGCGAATCGTGCGGTTGTCGCTGTCCACGAGTTCGACCCAGTCCACTTCTCTCAAATCGACAATATCCGGGCCGCCGTAACGGAAGACCATGCTGGGTTCGTGGATGCGATGGCGCAGGATGTTGTCGAGGTCCTTCTGGATGCCTTCCGTGAAATCCGCGAGATCCGATTGAGGCGCCTCTGCAACGCCACCGCGATCGAGCTCCCATCCTTTGTTGCCGTTGTAGACCTCGATGATATTGCGCTTGGGGAGATTCTCCTGCCGTTCCTTGTAGGGTGGCACGGAGTAGTCGATGAAGTGACCAAACCCGGTGAGCTGGCCTGAGTGATCGAAGCTGCCAAGCCGGCCCGTGCAAGTCACGTCATGGACATTCAGATAGGTGGCGCCGCCCAGCGCGTCGATCGCCTGATTGAGGAGCTGCTTGGCCTTCGCGGCGCTTTGGTCCGGCATCAGGAACTGGTCATCCTGAGCCGCCGCGCGCGGCGCGTGCAGAAGAAAACAGGCGGCGAGCAGGGCCGCGGCAAAAATGGGGCGTAGGCTTATCCGCAAGGGAAGGATCCTCCGTTTACGTTGATTACCTCTCCAGTCATGTAGGTTGCCAGGTCCGAAACGGCGAAAAGGATTGGCCCTGCAACTTCCTCGACGGTCGCCACGCGATTCAATGGATACGCCGCGAGCCACGTCTTCATTTTGCTGCGGTTCTTCGCGTACGACTTCCATATCCCAGTATCGACGAAGCCGGGCGCCACGCAGTTCACGAGAATGTTGCGGTGCGCGAGTTCGGCCGCAAGGCCTTTCGTGAAACTGATGATCGCGCCCTTCGTGGCGGAATAGTGCGTGTGGAAGGCAGTCCCGCGCTGTCCAGCCACTGAACTGAGGGTGACGATGCGGCCGCCGCCCTGGGCAATCATGTGCGGGACGACGTGGTGAACCACGGCATACACGCTTTTCAGATTCACGCGGATCATTTCGTCCCACTCGCGCTCGGACAGGTTTTCGATCGGCGCATCCTCGTGGTTCCAAATGCCAGCATTGGCGACAAGAATATCGAGGCGGCCGAGGCGCTCGCGCGTGTGGTCGACCAGCTTCTTTGCATCGTCCATCTTTCCAAGATCGGCCTTGAGTGATTCGATGCGCGTGCCATGCTTGCGCGCCTCTTGTTCGACCTGCTCGGCCGCCTCGCGATTGCGATGGTAGTTGAAGACGACGTCCGCGCCGGCCTGCGCGAAGAGCTTGACCGTCGCGGCGCCGATACCCCGCGAGCCGCCTGTCACGAGTGCCGCCTTGCCCGCCAGCGAGATCATGAAGCCCCCGGAAGAGAGTCGAGAGTTATGAGAATCAGAGACCGGTAATCAGGAACCGAGAAGTCTACCGCTCAGACTCGCGCGGGCGCCTTCCGCACGCCGGCGGCGGCGACCAAATCCCGGAAGAGCGCTTGCGCGAGCGGGTCCGTCTCCGCCATTCGCTCGGGATGCCATTGCACGCCGGTCACCCAGTTGACGCTACCCGTCCACTCGACGGCCTCGATGACGCCGTCCGGCGCGCGGGATGCGACGCGGAGATCGCGGCCCGGCTCGAGAACCGACTGGTGGTGCGAACTGTTCACGACGGCTTCGCTCGTCCCGGCCATCTGCTCGAGCCGCGACCCGGGCTCAATCAGGGCGGCATGAAACGGCTCGGGCTGATCCTGCTCCCTCTCCCAATCGTGCTGAATCGGCGTGCGCAGCTCGCTGGGGATGTCCTGGACCAGGGTGCCGCCCAGAAACACGTTCAGGCTTTGGATGCCGAAACAGATCGCCAGGATGGGCTTGTGTTCGGCCAGGGCGTGCTCCAGGAGGGCAAAGTCGGTTCTCTCGCGGTCAGAGTCGGCTTCAGCGCACTCCGCATGCCTGGTGGCCCGAAACAGCGAAGGCTCGACATCAGCAGGGCTGCCCGGCAACAGGACCGCGTCGAGGGTCCGCGCGATCTTCTCAAGGTGCTGGAGCGAGAGGCCAAGAGAGATCGGCACGGGAGCCCCGTTGGCCCGATGGACTGCCTGGATGTACTTTTCGAGCTTGCCGAAATCTCCCGTAAGTTCTTCTTTTCGTGTGCGATACGGGATTCCGACGCGCGGCTTGAAGTTTGCTTCGGGACTCATCAATCGATATCGTATCATCGCCGCGTTGTCCGCGGCAACCCGACATAACCTGCTGATGAAGGGTGTTAGGGCCGTCGGGCGGCCAGCGATCAGCAAGTTTCCATGGACAGCGAGATCATGCCCTGTTTCGGGGCCTGCGAAGCCGATTTTCGCGGTGGATGCGTCCTGAGCCACGCCTCGTAGTTCTGCTTCATCTGGTTGATGTGGTGGGGGATGTGGCGCTCCTGGCGCTCGATCCAGCTTTCGAGGCTGATCTTGCCGTCCGCCGGATGCTCGACCGCATGCGTCCAGACGGGTTCCGGAAGCGACACGAGGAGCTGATAGGTCATCTTTCGCAGCCGGCGTATGATTTCCAGCGCCTCGCGCGTGCTCTGGTGAAAATAGCCGAGTGTGCCCGCCCAGCGGGCGGCGTCAAATTTCGTCACCGATCTTCCCGGTTCGGCGATCAGGTGGCGGCAGCGCACGTACGAGCTGGCTTCGCTATCCGCAAGGTGAAGAATGATCTCGTGGATGCTCCAGCGTTCCGGTGAGGGCTTGTAGAGCCACATCTTCTTCGGAAGTTCGCGCAACGTGACGGAAAGCAGCGCCGGCGCGCGCCCGAACGACTCCAGCATTTGCCGCCTCTCGTCCCGAGTCATAGCCTCACCCCACGTTGTCTCATTTAGACGTGGAAACAGCGTTTTGGCTGCTCACGCCCGTGTGAATAAACGAAGAAAAAAAGCTCTCTGTTCCTTTCACACTTACGAGTTTAGGAAAAACAGATTTTCCGCCAAACATCCAAATTGGCAACTCAGCCAGGGAGATGCACGCCAATTTGGACTCTCGAAAATTGGGAGCAGTGCGCTCCGTTTTGTGGAAGCTGTCAGGATTTTTGCGCAGCGGCAGGTGCGCTGCGCAGGCGCCAATAGGTGCGCAAGTCTCCCACGAGATAAAGCGAGCCGGTGGCGAAGACGGCGTCTTCGGGAGAGGCCGTCGCGATGGCGCGTTCGAGCGCCTCGCCGGGATTAGGCACGACGATGGAATTTTTGGCGAGGTGGCTGGTCATTTCGGCGAGCAGAGGAGCCGAAATGGCGCGCGGCTGCCGGGGCTCGGTGAGGACCACAAGATCGGCGGCGGGGAAAAGCACTCCGGCGATCTCGTCAACAGCCTTATCGCGCATGGCGCCGTAGACGAGCAGAACGCGCCGGCCTTTAAAGTTCTCTTGCCAGAAATTCAGCAGCTCTCGCGCGCCGGCCGGATTGTGCGTGCCATCGAGATATACGGCCGGGCGCTCGCAGAGACGCTCGAGCCGGCCGGGCCATCGCGCGGTGCGAATGCCGCCGGCCACTGCTGCGTCGTCGATCGGGAATCCCCGTTCGCCGAGAAGGTGCGCGGCGGTCGCGGCCGCGAGCGCATTGCGAATCTGGAAGCGGCCGGGGAGCGGCGGCTCGAGCGTGAGCGTCTTGCGGGAATGAAGCGGGGCAACCACCGCGCGATAGCAGCCGCCGGATGCGTGTGTTTCTTTGATGCGCCAGGCCGTGTCGATTTCCACGAGGCGCGCGTCGAGCTCCTTGCAGCGCCGCGCGATCACGGCGCGCGCTTCGGGCCTTTCCGCCGAGCTCACCACCCAGGCGCCGAGCTTGATGATTCCGGCCTTTTCGGACGCAATCTCTTCGATCGAGTGGCCGAGAAAATCCTCGTGGTCGAAATCGATGGACGTGATGACGGCGACCTCCGGCGTGACGATGTTCGTCGCGTCGAGCCTGCCGCCGAGGCCGACTTCATAGATGGCGAAGTCCACGCCGCTTTCTGCGAAGGCCACAAATGCCATTGCCGTCATGCATTCGAAGTACGTTGGGTGAGCGGCAAGCTTGCCCGCCGCCAAAAGCGGTTCGATGGTGCCTTGCACGCGCGTCCAGGCAGCGGCGAAGTCCTCGTCCGAAATGTCCTCGCCGCCGATGCGGATACGCTCGTTAATGCGTTCGAGATGCGGCGAAGTATAGAGACCCGTTCGCAGGCCGGCCGCGTGCAAGATGGAATCGAGCATCGCCGCCGTGGAGCCTTTTCCATTGGTGCCCGCGATATGGACGCACGGCATGGCGCGGTGAGGATTGCCGAGGGCTTCGGCGAGCGTGGAGATGTTTTCGAGGCCGAATTTCTGGACGCGAGCCTGCTGTGGCGCGGAGAGCTCGCGCCCCAGCGCCATCAGCGCGCGAACGGATTCTTCATAGTTCATGCGGAGTCGAGAAAGAAACCGAGCGCTTGGGCGATGTACGGCTTCAATTCCTTGCGGGGGACAACGGCGTCGAGAAAGCCGTGTTCGAGGAGAAATTCGGCGGTTTGAAAGCCTTCGGGGAGCTTCTGGCGGATGGTCTGCTCGATCACGCGCGGGCCCGCAAAGCCGATCAGCGCGCCCGGCTCGGAGATATTCAGATCGCCCAGCATCGCATAGCTCGCGGTGACGCCGCCGGTGGTGGGATCGGTGAGGATGGAAATAAACGGCACGCGCGCTTCGTCGAGCCGCGCGAGCGCCGCAGACACCTTTGCAAGCTGCATCAGGCTGACGGCTCCCTCCATCATCCGGGCGCCGCCGGAGCAGGAAACGATGATCAACGGCTGCCTTTGCTCGACCGAGCGTTCGATCGCGCGGGCTACCTTCTCGCCTACCACCGCGCCCATCGACCCGCCGATGAAGCCGAATTCCATCGAGCAGCAGATCACCGGGCGGCCGTCGAGTTTGCCTTCGGCGGTGAGGATCGCGTCTTTCATGCCGAGTTTCCGTTGCGCTTCGCTCAGCCGGCTCGCGTAAGGCTTCGTGTCCGAAAAATGGAGCGGGTCGCTCGAGGCTAGATCCGCATCGTGCTCGGTCCACAGTTCCTCATCGAGCAGCAACTCGAGCCTCCGGCGCGCGTGCAGGCGGAAATGGTGTTCGCATTTCGGGCACACTTCCCAGTTTGTTTCGAGGTCCTTCTTCCAGATGATCGCCCGGCAGGCGCTGCACTTCGTCCACAGCCCTTCCGTGCGGACGCGACGCTCGTCCGCGGGCGTCGGATTCTCGATCGGCTTTTTTTCGCGCTTGAACCAGGTCATGGGCTCAGTAATCGATTCCCCGCTGCGCGAGGATGCCTTTCGTGTATGGATGCTTCACTTCGCGCATCTCGGTAACCAGATCGGCTGCTTCGACCAGCTTCGGATGCGCGTTGCGGCCCGTGCAGATCACGTGCACGCGCTCCGGCCGCTTCACCAGCGATTCGACGACGCGGTCCGCATCGAGCATCTTGTAGCTGATCACGTAATTGATCTCGTCGAGCACCACCAGATCGTATTTCTCGCTGTAGATCTGCTCGCGGCCGTATTCCCAGGCCTGCTCGCACAGGCGCACGTCTTCGGGGTCCGTGGCCGCGCCGCCGACCTTCACGAACCCCCGGCCCATCGGCCGAATCTCGAATTTGTCGTCGCCGAGCATCTTTGCCGCGTCGAGCTCGCCGTAATGCCAGGAACCCTTGATAAACTGCACCATCAGCACGCGCAGCCCCTGCCCCACGGCGCGAAACGCGGTGCCAAGAGCGCAGGTCGTCTTGCCCTTGCCCGGTCCCGTGTAGACGATGAGGAGTCCCTGACCTTCCGGCATCGAATCGCGTCTCGCGAAGACAGTTTTTAATAGTGGCCGTGTGCCAACAAAAGGTCAAGACGTGACTTGTTTCTCCTTGGCCGCCTTTTCATTTCGGATACGGATGCCCGGCGAGAATCGCGAAGGCGCGGTAAATCTGCTCGGCGAGGACGACGCGGGCGAATTCGTGCGGCATCGTGAGCGTCGAGAGCGAGATTTTCTGCTTTGCGCCCGCGCGGATTTCGGAGGGAAAGCCTTCGGCATCGCCGCACAGAAAAACGAGTTCACGCGCGCCGCGGTCGCGCAGGTCGCCGAGCCAGCGAGCGAATTGCTGCGACGTGAACTGCTTGCCGGCGGCATCAAGAAGGACGACCGTCGCGGCGGAGTCGATCTTCAGCTTGCGCAGCGCGGCGGGCGACGCATCGCGGAGTTCGCCGATTTCGATTTCGGAGTAATGGCGGATGCGGCGAACGTAATCGTCCAGAAGCGCGCGGATTTCTTCGCGCCGCGTTTTGCCGAGCATGAGGAGGCGGATTTTCACGGTTTCGCCCAGGCGCTGGGAAACGTCAAATCAGGCCGTATTTCTTGCGCTTTTCGAGCAGGGTCTTCCGGCTGATGCCGAGGACTTCCGCGGCCTGGCCGATCTTATAGTGCGTCGCCTCGAGCGTCGCCCGGATCGCCTCGCGCTCAACATCCTCGAGCGACCGCAGCGCGCCCGCGGGGGCATGCGCTTCGCTAGCCGTGCGAAGAATCTCGGGAAAATCTTCCGTGCGCAGGACAGGCTCCTTCGCAAACACGAGAGCGTGCTCGATCGCGTTCTTCAACTCGCGCACGTTTCCCGGCCACGAGTACGATTCGAGCAGCGCCAGCGCCGCGGGATCGAGCAATGCATCGGGTCGGCCGTGCACTGGGCCGAGCCGCGCGAGAAAATGCGCGACGAGCGGCACGATATCTCCGCGCCGCTCGCGCAGCGGTGGCACCGAAATAGCGAGCACGTTCAGCCGAAAGAAAAGATCCTCGCGGAAGCGGCCTGCGGCGATGGCCTTGTTGAGGTCTGTGTTCGTCAGCGCCATCAGACGCGCGTCCATGCGCAGGGTTTCCGTGCCGCCCAGGCGCTCGAACGTGCGCTCTTCGAGGACGCGCAGCAGCTTGGCCTGCATCCCGGGAGTGAGTGCCGCGACTTCGTCGAGGACGATCGTGCCGCCATGGGCCATTTCGAGCCGCCCCGGCTTGCGCGCGACGGCGCCCGTAAACGCCCCACGCTCGTGGCCGAAGAGTTCGGATTCGACGAGCTCGGAGGGCAGGCTGGCGCAGTCGATCTTCAGGAACGGCGCGTCGCGGCGTGGCCCGCGTTCGTGAATCCAGCGCGCGAGTTGGTCCTTGCCGGTGCCGCTTTCGCCGGTGATCAGCAGCGTGGTCGCCGTCTCGGCGAGCTTTTCGGCGATTTCGAGGACTCGCCGCGAGGCGGGATCAGCCGCAACCCAGGCAACGTCCGCGGCACTCATGGCTGTGCCGCGCCGCCTTCGGATTCATCGCGCGGTTCGGAAGGCCTTTCGGGCGCCGGAAAATCCAGGCGCTCGGCGGTGCGCCAGAGACGCTCGAGATCGTAGTACTGCCGCGCACGTTCGCTGAAGATGTGCACGACGAAATCGCCGTAGTCGAGCAGGACCCATTCCGCGCCGGATTTCCCTTCGCGGTGGGCGAGCCGGACTCGCTCGCGCCCTAGTCGCTCTTCGATGGCCTCACCGATTGCCTTGATCTGCGGCTCGCTGCGCCCGGAGCAGAGCAGAAAATATTCGGCGAACGCCACATCGCCCGAAAGCTTCAGCACCGTGATGTCCACGGCCTGTTTGTCCTGGGCCGCTTCGACGGCCCAGCGGATTTCGGGGCGAAGAGTCTCCAGGTTCACCGGTACAAGGCCTGCCCGAGAATGTATTCCTCCACGCGCGCGGGCACAAGCCCGTGGATGCTCTGATCCCGTTCGCGGCGCACGCGCACCTCGGTGGAGGAAACGTGGCTCGCGACGGTGGTCAGCAGGTAGACGGTCGATTTGCGCAGCGCGATCTTCTGCGGACTTTGCGACGCCGCGCGCCCGAGCTTTTCCGGCGGAATCACGAGCCGTAGCGCGTCGAGGCGAAAGCCGGGGCGGCTCGCGACGATGAAATCGCAGGCGTCGAGCAGCGCCTCGTAGTTCCTCCAGGTGGGCAGTTCGAGGAATTGGTCCGCGCCGACGATGAAATACACGTGATCGTCCGGGTGCTCGCGATGGAATCGGCGGACCGTTTCGATGGAATAAAAGACGTGCGACGAGCCGTCGGCGGGCGCTTCGGCGAGCGACGGCATGAACCCCGGATGCCCCGCGCAAGCCAGAGCCACCATGGAGTAGCGATGGACAAACGGCGCGAGTTCCCGCAGCGGTTTGTGCGGCGGGTGCGAGGACGGGATGAAGTGAATCGAGTCGAGATGGAATCGCCGCTGCGCCGCCTGAGCCACGGCGATGTGGCCCGCGTGCACGGGGTCGAACGTCCCTCCGAAGAGCGCGACCGAGCGGCGATGGCTCGGGCCAGCGTGCTCATGATCGCCGTGCGAGGTCAACGCTTCTCCCCGTGCGCCGCCGCGCGGTCCTGGGGAGCCTGCGGGGCTTCCGCGTGACTCATCGCTTCCGATTCTCCATGCGCTGCTTCTTTGGACGCATCGGCCGGTGCAGCCGGTTTCGGGATGCGATCGAGCGCATTCGCCATCGCCCGCACGAGCTCGACGATGCCCTCGCCGGTGGCGGACGAGATGGCGTGGAATTCGAGGCCGCGATTGGCGGCGAACGCGCGCAGCTCTTCGAGATGCTCGCGGTTCGTGGTGGCGTCGAGCTTCGTCGCCACGACGATCATGGGCTTTTCCGCCAGATCCGGGCTGAACGCAGCGAGTTCGCGTTCGATGATTTCAAAATCGTGCACCGGGTCGCGGTCGTTTGCATCGCTGGTATCTACCAGATGCGCGATCAGGCGCGTCCGCTCCACGTGTTTCAGGAACCTGATCCCCAGCCCGACGCCCTCATGGGCTCCTTCGATCAAGCCGGGCAAATCGGCGACGACGAATATGCGGCCATTGCCCGGAGCCGCATCGGGATCGGCCGAAACGACGCCCAGGTGCGGTTCGAGCGTCGTGAAAGGGTACGCTGCAATCTTGGGCCGTGCTGCCGAGATGCGCGAAATCAATGTCGATTTTCCGGCGTTCGGGAAGCCGACCAGGCCCACGTCCGCCAGCAATTTCAATTCGAGCCGCAGATGCCGTTCTTGGCCCGGACGTCCGTCTTCGTGCTCGCGGGGAGCCTGATGCCACGGCCGGACGAAGGCGGGATTGCCGTTGCCGCGTCCGCCGCGCCCGCCGCGCGTGGCCCGAAAGCGCTGGCCCGGCTCGGTGAAGTCGAAAAGCTGCTCGCCGGTGTCCGCGTCAAAAACCACCGTGCCTACGGGAACTTTGAGGATCGTGTCCTCGCCCGAGCGGCCGTGGCAATCAGACCCTTCGCCGTGGCGCCCGCGCTCGGCGCGAAATTCGCGGTTGTAGCGGTAGCGGAGGAGCGTGTTGTCGTTCGGGTTCGCTTCGATCTGGACGTCCCCGCCATTCCCGCCGTCGCCGCCAGATGGCCCGCCGCGCGGGACGTACTTCTCCCTGCGAAACGCGACGCAGCCATTGCCGCCGTCGCCGCCCTTCACCAGGATTTTGGCTTCGTCAACAAACACAGGGTTCTCGTTCCAAAAGTGTACACGAAGGCGGCATCGGGTGCGCCAATCAGGCGCCGCCTATGGCGTGTGATTCACTCATCGTATCAGCGGATTGCGAGTATCGCCGTGGAGGAAGGATTCAATCAGCCGCGGGTGCGGCAGGCGTCTTCTCGTAGCGCGCCGCGTGTTCTGCGGCCGGCAGAACGCTGATGAAGCGGCCGTGCGCGCCTTTGTCTTCGAACAGTACGACGCCGTCGATGCGCGCGAATAGCGAATCATCCTTCGCCCGCAAAACGTTCTTTCCAGCCTTATAGTGCGTGCCGCGCTGCCGGACCAGGATGCTGCCGCCGGTCACGGCCTGCCCGCCGAACCGCTTGACTCCAAGCCGCTGCCCGTGCGAGTCGCGTCCGTTTGTGGATGACCCGCCGCCCTTTTTGTGTGCCATGACAAACCTCTAGGAAAGTTGAATTTCGCCGACTTGGACGGCCGTGTAGCCCTGCCGGTGTCCGCGCTGGATCTTGTACTGTCCGCCCGTCTTGAACTTAAGCACTTTGAGCTTCGGGCCGCGGACGTGCTTCACGATCTTGCCGGTGACCTTGGCCTTGGCGGCATACTCGCCGCCCAGAATCTTTTTCTCGTCGGTGCGGATGGCGATCACGTCTTCAAACGTGATCTTTCCGCCGACCTTGCCCTCCAGCCGCTCGACCTGGATGGTCTCTCCCGGCTCGACGCGATATTGCTTTCCCCCGCTGCGAATTACGGCGTACATGCTGCCTCCCGGCGCAATCGACAAACTTTAATTATATGGGCCGAAACCGGTTCCGTCAACGTGAACGGCCACAGCGTTGCAATGGCGAAAGGCCGGGCGATCCGTCGGTTACGCTGATGCTTGAGCGGTTGCGCCCTTGAGAAACGCGAGCAATTCCGCGTTGATGTGGTCCTTAAGGGTCGAGCACATGCCGTGTGGCGCACCCGGAATGACTTTCAGCGTGGCTCCCTTAACAATCTTGGCCGAAAGAAGGGACGAGGCTCCGATCGGCACGATCTGGTCGTCGTCGCCGTGGAGGATGAGCGTTGGCACGTCGAACTTCTTGAGGTCTTCTGTGAAGTCCGTCTCAGAAAAGGCTTTGATGCAATCGTAGACAGCCTTGTGCCCGGCCAGCATCCCCTGGAGCCAGAACGAATCCCGCAGGCCCTGCGAGACCTTGGCGCCAGGCCGGTTGGCGCCGTAGAACGGTGCACTGAGATCCTTCCAGAATTGCGAACGATCGGCGAGGACACCGGCGCGGATCTGGTCGAACGCCTCTATCGGCAAGCCGCCCGGATTGGCGGCCGTCTTCAACATCAGCGGCGGCACCGAGCCGATGAGTACGGCCTTGGCCACGCGTTTCGTACCGTGGCGCCCGATGTAGCGGGCGACTTCGCCGCCTCCGGTGGAGTGACCGACGTGGACCGCATCCTTCAGGTCGAGTGCTTCGACGAGCGCCGCGAGGTCGTCGGCGTAGGTGTTCATTTCGTTGCCATCCCAAGGTTGGCTGGACCGGCCATGGCCGCGACGGTCATGCGCGATACAGCGGAATCCGCGATCGCCTAGAAACAACATCTGGTCTTCGAAGGCGTCCGCGCTCAGCGGCCAACCGTGGCTGAAGACCACCGGCTGTCCCTTGCCCCAGTCCTTGTAATAGATCTGCGTGCCGTCTTTCGTTGTGATCGTTGCCATGGGTGCCCTCCTTGGTCTGCTGACGGCTGCGAAATTGGATTGTGCGGAAGTCGTCCGCGATTCACCAAAAATGGTCCGGTTTGGAGGAGGAACTATGCGCCCGTGGGTGCTGCGGGGCTCGGCTCCGACGGAGCCGGCTGCGCCGCGGGCGCGGCAGCCGGCGGACGCGTTCCTATACCGATCGCCATACCCGTGTCCTTTGGGAAAACGACGTCGTGGCCGCGCGCGATGAAATTCGTGTAGACGGACATTCCCGCTCCGTACGCTCCCATCGAGTAGCCAAACGCCCGGGAGCGCACCAATGTCCCAAGCACCATGCCGACCGCCTTGAATCCCGCCGCACCGCCTGCGACTCGGTTGCTCGTGTTTCCCGCCGGGTTCGGTGTCTTCGCATCCGGATCGCCGAGGGTTGACAATCCCGCCAGCCCAACCGAAACGGCGGTGTTCAGATAGCGCGCTTTCGGTGCCGTCGCTCGCGCGCCTCCCTCGGAATCGAGTTTGACGTTGTCCACCTTCGCCGTTTCCACGCCCGCGAGGCTCGCCTCCACTTTCTGCTCCACGCCTTCCGGCAGCACCAGATCGTGGAAGACAAGGCGGAGTTCGCCGTTGCGGTGCGGACGGTGCGCAGGCTGGACTTGCACGACCGATCCCTTCAGGCGGCTGCCCTGCGGAACAATTAGCCGGTCGCCGTCAAACAGAGGCCGCGAAACGATGGCTTCGACCTCGTCGCCCTTCTGCGCCGTCGCGGAGCTGAGCGGCGTCACGAGCCGCGCCTCGACGACGCTGCCGTCGGCGGGTGTCGCGCCGATCGAACTTGCCATCTGCGTGGTCAGCGGCTCAGTGCCGAAATCGAGAGGTTCCTGGAGCTCGGCGAAGTAGACCGTTCCGGCGTTGATGTATTGCGGGTGCACCGGAAGCTCGCCAACCGCGTAGCGCTCGAGGCGATGCACCTTGCCGGGCGCCTTCACCTGATTGATTGCGTTGTCCCATTCCTGCTTGGCCTGATGCTTTGCGTCTTTCGCTTTCTCGGCCGCGGCGTCCTTCGCGCCTTTTTTCTGATCTTCGTCTGCGGCGGAGACAAACTCGATCACTTGCCCCGAGCCCGGCGTGACAATCGTGTGCACGGGAATCTGTTTGCCGTCGGGCAGGTTGATCTGGCTGAACGCGACCTGAAACTTGCGCGCGGGCGTGAAGTCGGCGTCGAGCGCGGCGAGGGTGCGCTGCCCGCCCGAAACGCTTTCAATCTTTGCGATCTCTCCCGTGACTTCGGTCCCGACCGGGATCACCAGCTTGTCGAACGCGTAGACCGGCGCAACCACGTGTCCACGGATCGGCTGGCCGATCTTTCCCACCCGCACTTCTTTGTCGAGCGCCACCTGAATCGGTGTGCCCTGCGGCACCGTCAGCGCGACGGTCGGCTTCGCCACAAACTGATCGGCGGGCCGGTGCGTGAGCGCCGGTTCCTGGCTCGGCTCGGAGGTCGCCTGAGACGCGGCGGTCGCCGGAGAGGCGTCCTGGGCCTGCGCCCAACTCGCACACGCCCAAGCACAGGTCAGAAGAGCGGCGCCTATCACGCGGGCGACGCCGATCTTGCCCCACGCGGGCGTATGAGTCCGTCTTCGGCGAAAAGCGCGAGTAACACAAGCAGCGTTCATGAGAAGTCCCCTCAGAGCAGCAGTCGACTTGAACGGAAACAGATGCGGCCGACCTCTGGAAATGTTGCACGCGCCGTCGGCCCGCGTCGGTCGTGCTTGCCAACCATTCTAGTCCTATTCGGGCGAACGGGATACCCGATGGCTACGCGTAGGCTTGGCGGCGCTAATCCGAGGAGGAAGCCGACCGCCGTGCGGCGAGGCCCTCGGCGAGCGTGGACAGAATCCATGTCCACCCGTCCTTGTGCTGACGCCCCATTTCGTCGTCCGGCACACCCGAGTGGCGGAGCGTGACCTCCGTGTCTTCCCCCCGTGGTTCCATCGTGAGACTCACGACGGACTCCGCGCCCTTGGTAGCCTCGGACATCCATGTGTACTCGATCCGCCGAGGCCGATCGACTTGAATGAAACGCCCGTAATGCGGCCAGGCTCGCCCCTCATGCTTCACGGCAATATAGAAGAGGCCGTCAACCACGGGGTTGATGATCACGCGCTCCGCTCCGAACCAGGGTCCGCCCGGGCTTTTTGGGTTCATCCAGAGGTCGAAAATTTTTTCGGCTGATGCGGGAATCGTGCGCGCGATCGTCATTTCGGTAAAGTTCATGATCATTTCTCCTTATGTCTGGCGAGGAACTCTTCCAGTCGATCCAGTCGCTCGTTCCAGAACTGCCGGTATTTCAGGGTCCACTGTGCCACATCTCGCAAAGGCTCCGGGGACAGCTCGAGAGTGTTGTCGCGGCCCCGGCGAGTCCGCCGGACGAGCCCCGCTCGCTCGAGCACCTTCACGTGCTTGCAGAACCCAGTCAGCGACATCGCAAATGGCTCGGCGACGTCGGAGATGCGTCCCGGTCCGCGCGCGAGCCGCTCGATGATTGCCCGCCGGGTTGGGTCGGAAATGGCCGCAGCCACGCGGTCGATATTGGCCTCGCGATACTGAACCATATGGTTCAGTATGGGCAAATTGAACAGCCGTGTCAACACCGCTCTCAGGTTACGCGTAAGCCTGTCGGCAGGTTTCGTGTTCGCGGCAGGTGGGCGGGCAATTCGTTTTGTCGATGAGGATGTAGTTATGGCACGCGGCGCAGACCACGCCGTAGATCGTCTCGCCGAACTGCTCGTGGCCGGTCTTCGATGTGTGTTCAGTGCGGCCTTGTTCGCGGCTTATCGCCATCGAAATCGCTCCTTTGTTGCTATGCTTTCCACGCCGGCGAGGTCGTAAACGGATACAACGGATAGACCTCGCGAAAAATCTTGGCGACCTCACGATCGAATCCGGACCGCGTGGCCGCCGTGGGCGCAAATTTCCTTCGCACGATCCACGCCTGCAACTTCTTCCATTCCTTGGGCTTCATAGGCCAGCCCTTGTACTTCGTCCATTCGCCCTTTTCATTCGCATGCCAATAGCTCTCGTATTTCGCGAGCCGGCGCCGCTGTCGCTCGATCCACGCCGGATTTTCGCGGCCCCGCACGCGGCCGACCTGCACGAGCGGGGAAGTCCGGCCCTCGCTGTAGACGCGGAATCCGCATGTCACGGTTTCGGCTGAGAGGCCCACGTAGAGCTGGCCGCCTTCGCCTCCCGGTTCCGCGAAGAAAAGATACATCTGCGTGCGGTACGGCGATTTATCCCGGGCGAAGCGGATATCCCGGTTGATGCGCGAGAAATTCTCGCCCACGCGACCGCCCAAGGCGAATCGCGGATTTAGCTTTCGGGCGGCAGGCGTCAGCCGGTCGAGCAGTTCGCGAAACGGCTCGACAATCACCGCGCGGTATCGCTCGCGGTTGGCGTCCATCCATGGCTTGTGATTGTTCCGCCCCAGCTCGCGGAAGAACCGGAATGTTTCCTGCGAGAAAACGCTGTCTTTGGCGGTCATCTTCTGTCTGTGCCGCGTCCTGCGCGATTCAAGCGTAACACTGCATGCGGCGGAACTCTTCTTCGCTGAGGTGCGCCACGAGCGCGGCCGAACGCGCGCCTTGTGGCGGCCGATAGGGCACTGCCGTCCCGGTTCTGTCGATGTACGGCTGGTCCATGTGGAACGACACAACTTCGCGGAACGCCACGACCTCGCCGCGCACCCGCTGCGGAGCCTCGAACGGCAATACTGCATTCGGCGCCATCGACAGCGCGCCGATCGCCGCTCCCGCGGCCGCCAGCTTCGCCACAAAATCGCGTCGCGTCAGCATTCTCTGGTCCCTAGGCAAACGGCAACTGATCTTCGTTCATCCATCTTCCGTGCACTTGCGACGTTGCGCGGAACGGCAGGATTACGCGCGCGACGTCTCCCTCTTCGAGATGCTGCGTGTCGGCGATGATCAGCTCCGAACGCATCTCCGCGTAATTCGATGCGAGGCCCATGATGTAGCCGTCGCCCTCCGGCGCGTTCTTGTCGCGCGGAACGAAGCACACTTCCTGCAAACTGTGCGTATCGCCGGCGAAGTAGGAACTCATCGTTCCCGTCGCCAGATCGAAGCGGCCGTAGCAGTTGCTCACGCGGCCTCTCAGGTTGCCCGCCCGCGCTTCATTGAACGGCCGGTCGCGGTCGGTGTACGCGGTGAAAGCGTAGCGGTAGGGAAGCGAAAGGTAGCGGTCGTCCACGCGGCCCAGGTCGCTCACGTTCATCTGAAACAACTTCTCCTCCGTGAAACCATCGTCCTTGGAATTCAGGTCGAACGTGTTGCGGCGAATGAACGCGCGCGCCTTTTGCGGATCCCAGGGCGAGCCGTCGATCGGCGGAAAAAACGGGAAAGGATTCGAATCGAAAATCGGCGCCTCGAGGATCACCTTGTTGCCTTCCGTTCGCGCGTTCAGCGTGTGCACCGTCGCGCGTTCGGGGCCCTTGAACCAGCGGATGTCCTTCGCCTCGCCGTCGCGAGGAATCACGCCGACGTAGGCGGGCTTCGTACTGTCCCAACCCCAGTGGACCTTGCCCTCTTTCAGCCGCTCCATGCTGGTCACGAAGCCGAACACCGGGATGATGACGTGCTTCTGCGTCAGCCCGATGTCGTGAACCATGCTGATGTAGGGAACCTTGAACCGCACCTCGCGCGTGACCTCGCCCTTCTTGTTGATCGTGTACAGATACACGTCGTTCGTCTCGAGGCCGCTCGCCTCGTACCCGTAGCAGACCATCTCGCCGGTCGTGGGATCGACTTTCGGGTGCGCCGTGAACGTCAGGCTCTTGTACTTTCCGTGGAAATTGTATGGGCCGATCGTTTCGAGCGTATTGCAGTCGATCTCGTACGGCAGGCTGTCCTCTTTCAGCGTGAACAGCTTTCCCGCGAATGCGAGCGGAGTCGTGTTCTGCACCGAGCGATCGAGTCCGTGAACGCTCGGGTCGTCCGTGAAGGGATTCCGATAGTTTCCGAAAAGCTGCTTGTGCGCCGCAAGGTCCGCCTTGTACCGCGGCGTTTTCACCCACCGGCCTTTGTAATCCACGATGCCGTTCTTGAACCGGAACATGCTGATGTAGCCGTCCATGCTGAATGGCGAATCGTCCGCAAACTTCGGCGGATAGAGCCAGTCGCCTCCGAGGCGCACGAACGCGCCGTTCAGTTCCGTCGGAATTTTCCCGGTCACTTCGCAGTCGTACACGTCCGCTTCGAAGCGCGTCGGCGCGAAGAATCCTTTCATCGTGGGCTGATTCGAAAAATCAACCATGGCTCATCTCCTTCGTCGTCCGGACTGGCTTTATCGACATTTTATCCACAGGGCGCAGCTCTTATATTCCGGAACCCGCTCACGCCCGTCATTCTGAGTGAAGCGTCCCGACGGTTTTCTTCTCGGAAATCGTGCTGTTGCGATTTCCGAGTCGGGACGCGCAGTCGAAGAATCTCTCTTGGGCGTCGCCCTCGACCACGACGTCAACAACGTCAAAAATCAGTCGCCGTGTTTCACCCAGGGAGACGGCATGTAATAGGGCACGGTGATGAACACCGCCTCCGCGTGCCGGATTTTGCCATCCTTGATCTTGAACATCTCCAGCAAACAAAACGAATGCGGCGATTTCATCGGCGACTGGTGCGTCACGCCGTCCGTGGTGGTGTAGGTTTCGAGCCTTCCGGAATGATCGATAAAGCCGCCCGCGAGCGCCAGCCCTTTCTCTTCATCAACCAGCGGGTAACGCCGGTCGCGAAGCCGATCGTCCCAGCGATAGTTGCCCAGCTTGAAACCTGTTTCACAGGAGATTTTGCCATAACTCGAAAGGCTCGAATTCGCGTTCGGGTCCGGATGGGGATCGTTGGCGGTCCACACGCCGTTTTCCCGGCGGCTGCAGGCCGGATCGAACTGCGTGAAAATCTGGCCGTCGTTCAACTGGAGCGTGTTGAAGTAGCCGTCGGCGAGGGCGATCATTCGTTCGCGCGGGCTCCGCTCGTTCGCCGGCACGTCATCCAGCAGGATCTGGATCGGCGCCATTTTGTCCGGGTCGCCGAATGGACCAGGGCCGTAGCCCTTCCGGTCCACGATCGTCTCGACCTCGGAAATTTTCCGGTCATCGATCTTTAGCCGCACGGCAAAGAACGCTTTGTTTCCGCGTTCGTCGACGACGCCGAAGTACGCCACCTGGCCGTTCGTCGGATCGGCCGCGCGGAGGTCGTCCGGGCCCTTGCCGCTGATCGTGCCCCACAGTCCGTCGCCAACTTGCAGGACGACGTTGTTCTCGGTGAACTTGACCGTCTTCGCCCACGGCAGCCGCGACAGGTCCTTCGCCACCAGCGCGTCCATGTACGCATCGACGAAGCCGTACAGGCACTTCCGGTCGCAATCGTTCGTGTTGATCGAGTTTTGCTCGCGTCCCGAGCTATGAGCCTTGCCGGATTGGACCCAGAGGAACAGAAAAGCGATCAGCAAGGCGGCAACAACAGGCGCGGTTCGTCGCATTAATCCCCCTTTGGAACGTGCACCGGGGAGAGAGTGTCTCACAATTTTCGACGAATGGATGCGATGAGATTCCCGCGGGGGCCGCGGAACGGTACTAGTTGCAGCCGCAAGCGCCGCCGCAACAACCGCCGCCCGAGCCGGACGCCGGAGACGATCCGCCTGAGGATTTCACTCCATTGCCGTGCGCGGCAAAAACGGAAAGCTGGATCGTGTGCTTGCTGCTCGCGCACTTCGGGCAGGTGATCTTCGTATTCCCGTTCATGACGATGCGCTCGTAGCGCTCGCCGCAGTCATCGCAAATATATTCGTAGATTGGCATCAGATCGCATCCTGAAATCGTTCATGGTGGTGGCAATTATTGTACCAAAAACGGCCTCCAAAGCCTCTTAACGAGCCAATTTTGGCCGCTTGTAGAGCACACGGAATCGCCGGACCCACGGCGGCTCCGGATCAGCGAAATCTTCGAACGATTCCTCCCGCAGCCCCACCCGGACGAACTCCCCAAGCTCATCGCGCGTCAGCGGCCACGGCAGTTGCCCCTCCGGGTCTGTCTTTTCACGGCCTCGCGCGATCACCAGCAGCGAGCCGCCCGGTTTCACGAACTGCGCGATTTTCTCGATGACCGGGGGACGCAGCGCCGCGGGAAGCGCCTGCAACGTGTTGGATTCAAAGACGAAATCGAAATTTCGGGACCAGCCCGAGGGCGGGTCGAACAAGTCGGCAACGACGTATTCAACGGCTGTCTTGGAGAACCGCTTTTTCGTCGCTTCGATGGCGGTCTTTGAGATATCGAAGCCCGTCGTCTTGAAGCCCCAGGCGGCAAGCTGCTCGGCGTCGTCGCCCAGGCCGCTCGCGATCACGAGCGCCGACTTGCCCGCAGTTTCGAGCGGATGCGCCTTCCAGAAATCGATCAGGTGAGGAGCAGGCCGCTGATCAGCCCAGGGCACTTCGCTCTTTCCTTCCTGAGCCTCTTGATAAAGGACCTCAAACCATCCGATCGGATCGCCTTTCCGGATGAACTCGGCGGCAAGTTCTCTGGCTCGTGCGCGGCGGTCTGGCATGAATGCATTTTACCGGGAATTACGCCTGGAAGTGAAAGGTGACGGAATGCAGCTAGCGCATGCGCTTCCTGGCGTCGCTCCACTTGAGCGGAATGTCCGACGCGCTGACTTTCCATTGCGCGAATTGCGTCTTGTCCATGTGAGGAGCGAGCGCCTGCATGATCTCGCTGTGTGGAATCTCGCGGACGAAGTCCATCAGCGATTGCTGATCTTCCCAAACCGACAGCGTCCAGAATCGCTTGGACAGCAACTCCGCAAGCAGCGAGTAGCCGATCAAGCCTTTCGCCTTGCTGAGTTGTTTTTGCGTCTCCAGAGTCAGCCGGACGAACCTGGGGATCGTTCGGTAGCGCTTCAGCGGCAGGAACGAGAGGAGCGCCACGTACTCTTTGTCGTCGCGCGGCGCCGCGAAGCTTTTCCAAGGCAACGGCAGCATAGGTCGATGCTACCAAACTGCCGCAGCACAAAACAGACAGCCCCGGCCGGAGCCGGGGCTGTTGGGAAAGACCGCCAGGTTGGAGGTTGAATTAGTCGCCGGCGACGGGCTCCGCCGCTTCGATGCTCTCGTGTTTCGCGGCGCCGTTGCCATTCGAGTGCCCATTGCCGTTCGCCGGGGCGATCAAGACCGGAGCGCCTGCCGGCGGGACCGGCTTCACGGTCGCGCCCGGAACGGCCATCTGAATCTGCTGGATCGAGCCGATCTGCACGACGGGCTCCTGCGTCTTTTTCAGCACGAGCTCTTCGTAGATCTTCCGCACCTTGGCCGCTTCCTCGAAAGCCTTCTTGCGGCGGATGCGGTCTTCCTCGGCCGCAGTCTGTGGGATGTCGTGTTCGAGCTCACGCACGCGCGCTGCGTCTTCAGCGTTGATCTTGAGCGAGTGCTCGTAGTTCGCGAGATCGACTTTCTTGCCCTTCGCGTAGATATCGTGCTTGCCGTGCGCCTTGTACCACTCGGCGACGGTCGCGTTCTTGTACATGTTCTCGATGATTTTCCGCCAGCCGATGCCGGTGTTGTACGCGCAGAAGGAGATTTCGCCCTGCTGCGTGGCGTACGGGATGATGCACATCTCGGTGCGGCGGAAATCGTAGTTGAAGAGGTCCTGGAACCACATGCCTGCGATGAAGAGCATGTTCCACGGGTCTTCGGCGCGGCGCTTCATCGCGTCTTCGTACGTGCGGTTGGGGTTCGTGCGCCCGTACTTCTTATCCGAGTCCTTTGAAACCGCCCAGGTCTTGTCGAACTTCTTCAGAAGGTCCTTCAGCTTCAGGCTGGGCGGCGCCTGGAACGCATCGTAGTTCTTCAGCATCGCCAGAACCATCATGAACGTCGAAAACTTCTTACTGCGGGCCGCATCCGTGATCGCGGAGACGTCTTTCACAAGCTGCGGCGCATTCAGGAAGCGCGAGATCGGCGCCCACTCCTTCGTTTCCTTGTGGACCATCAACGCAGTGCCCACGCCGCAGTTCGGATGGCATCCGCAGGAAAGCGCGCCCCACTGCGCTTCCGGCCCATGCACGAGGTCGGCAAAGCCGGCAAACGGCGAAATGAAGGAGAGTGGGAACCAGTCGCGCGTCGGTTCGATCTTGCCGACCTGCGAGCTGACGTCCTGCGCGAGGTGCGAAAGCGTGTAGCGCTGGCGGATGCGGCGTTCCGGCGTGATGTCTTCATCGCGCCCGGTGAATGAAACCGGCTGGAACGAAACGAACGCGATCTTCTTCGGGTTCTCCATCGCGAACTTCACGATCGGCCCGACCTGGTCGTTGTTCACGTTGTTGACGATCGTGGTGACGAGCACGATTTCGATGCCCGCCTCGTGCATGTTCTCGATCGCCCGCAGCTTCACGTCGAAGAGGTTGCCGACCTGGCGGTGGCTGTTCGCGTCGTTGCCGATGCCGTCGAACTGGAGATACGCGTAGCGCATCCCGGCGTCGAACGCCTTCTTGCAGAATTCCTTGCTCTTCGCGAATTCGATGCCGTTCGTGGCAGCCTGCACGCTGTTGTAGCCAATCTTCCGCGCGTAGGCGACCGCGTCGGTGAACCGCGGGTGCATCGTCGGCTCGCCGCCCGAGAACTGCACGGACATCTGCCGGCGCGGCTTGATCTTCAGCGCGTTGTCTAGGATTTCCGTGATCTCATCCCAGCTCAGCTCGTGGACGTACCCCACCTGGTTCGCGTCCATGAAGCAGGGATCGCACATCATGTTGCAGCGGTTCGTCAGGTCGACGGTCAGGACTGCGCCGCGCCCGTGGCGGACCGTGCTCGATCCGTGCCGGTGCAAGTCCGCGTCGTTGTGCGCGCGGATGTCGCGGCCGGGGAAGACCTCTTCCAAATGGCGCATGAAGGC
>Ga0187872_10001634_pt1 | contig 22191 bp, 19 predicted proteins | sample June2016WEW_16_4_FD_132973 | JGI IMG/M metagenome (GOLD analysis project Ga0187872, IMG submission 132973) | Peatland microbial communities from SPRUCE experiment site at the Marcell Experimental Forest, Minnesota, USA - June2016WEW_16_40 | ecosystem: Environmental > Terrestrial > Soil >...
AATCTGGATGGGGCCGTGAGCCAGACCTTGAGCCTGACCAACGTGCAGCCCGCACAGGCCGGCGGTTACGGTGTCATGGTAAGCAACGCGGGAGGCTCAGCGACCAGCGCCGTGGCGGTGCTGACGGTGGTGGTGCCGCCGGCCATTACCGTGCAGCCCACTAACCAGACGGTGCTGGTCGGGAGCACAGTGGAATTCGACGTGGCCGCCAGCGGCACCGCGCCCATGGAATATCAATGGCAGTTCAACGGAACCAACCTGGGCACGGCCTGGACCGACACGCTGGTTCTGACTAACGTGCAATCCGCCCAAGCCGGCGGCTATAGCGTTCTGGTGACCAACAATGCAGGTTCTGCAACCAGCGCCGTAGCGCTGCTGAGGGTGGTCGGCCCCCCGGTGCTTCTCAAGCCCCGGACGACTGCCGATGGAAGGTTTGCCTTCACACTCAGCGGGGCCGCCGGCCTGGCTTACGTGATTGAAGTCACCACCAACCTCGTGAAATGGACCCCCTTGAGTTCGGTGAGCAACGAAACCGGCCAGGCCGATTTCATAGACTCGACCTCCTCCAACAGCGTCTCACGATTCTACCGCGCAAGCTGGGCGCGCTGAGCCTGCGGGGCTTAACCGCACGGTCATCCCGGCATTCCCCGGCCCGCGTCCATCCGCGCCGGTCTCGCGCTCTGGCCGGCGCGTGACGCACTTTGCGCTTTGCTCCGGGCGCGGCTCCTTTCATATTTCCCGCCATGGCGAACGAAACGTTGCTCCAACTGGATTTGCCCGGCCTTCGCAAGCTCAAGAGCGGCAAAGTGCGGGAGATGTTTGATCTGGACGATTCATTGCTGCTGGTCGCGACGGACCGTATCTCCGCCTTTGACTGCATCATGCCCAATGGGATTCCGCGCAAAGGCGAGGTGCTGACCCAGATTTCCTATTTCTGGTTCGACCAGACCAGCGCGTTCCAGCCCAACCACCTCCTGTCGCGCCCGAACGATCCCTGGCCGCCCCGCCTCCAGCCCTATGCCGCCCAACTGGCGCGGCGGAGCATGATCGTCAAGAAGGCCAGGCCCCTCGCCGTCGAATGCGTGGTCCGCGGCTACCTCGCCGGCTCCGGCTGGAAGGAATATCGCGACCAGCAAACCATCTGCGGCATCAAACTCCCGCCCGGCCTCAAGGAGTCGTCGGAATTGCCCGCGCCGATCTTCACCCCGGCCACCAAGGCGGCGTCCGGCCACGATGAAAACATTCCGTTCGCCCAGGCCGCGCGGATGGTCGGCGCCGAGATTGCCGAGCAGGCGCGGGCCGCCAGCCTCAAGATTTACCGTTTCGCCCGCGATTACGCCCGCCGGCGCGGGATCATCATCGCCGACACGAAATTCGAGTTCGGCCTCCTCGACGGCAAACTCATCCTCATTGATGAAATCCTGACCCCCGACTCCTCGCGGTTCTGGCCCGCTGACCAGTATCAGCCCGGTCAGGGCCAGCCCAGTTTCGACAAGCAATTCGTCCGCGATTACCTCGAAACCCTCGATTGGAACAAGACCCCGCCCGCGCCCCTCCTGCCGCCCGACGTGGTGGCCCGGACGCAGGCGAAGTATCTGGAGGCTTACGAACGGCTGACCGGCCAGAAGCTGGGATGAACCAACTGATCGAAGATTTCCTCCAATACCTCCGCCACGAGCGCGGCCAGGCGGAGCACACGCAGAAAACCTATGCGGCGTTGTTGAACAAGTTCGTCGCCTGGGCGGGACAGCAGGGGCTCTCCGACTGGAAAGCAGTCGAACTCCGCCACCTGATGGCCTTCCTCCAGCACGAGCGCGAACGGGCCCTCGCCAATCAGCCCAAAGAGTCGCCGCGCCGCCTCAGCAGCGAAAGCCTTTATCTGGAAATTGCCGCTTTGCGCGCCTTCTACCGCTTTGCGGAGGGGGAAAAGCTGCTGCCGGCCAACGTCGCCGAAAACCTCTCCCTGCCGCGCCGCTGGAAACGCCTGCCCAAAGCCCTCAGCAGCCGCGAAATTGACCAACTGCTCGCGCCCGAAACCCCGGAGACACCCCAAAACCTGTGCGATCAAGCCGTGCTGGAGCTGGCTTACGCCTCGGGCTTGCGGCTGGCCGAACTGCGCAACGCCAGGCTCGAACACCTCCGCCTGGACGCCAGCTTCATCAACGTCATCGGCAAAGGCAATAAAGAGCGCGTCGTGCCCCTCGGGCGCAAAGCCGTGGCCGCCCTGGAACACTACCTCAACGCAGGCCGCCCCCGGCTGGTGACCCACCGTTCCCCCGCCAACGTCTTTCTCACCAAACGCGGCACCCCCTTCGCTCCGGTGACCCTGTGGCTGCGCATCAAACAACGCGTCCGCCGTGCCGGCATCCTCCGCAACGTCACCCCCCACATGTTGCGGCACAGCTTCGCCACCCATCTTCTCGACCACGGCGCCGACTTGCGCGTCATTCAGGAATTGCTCGGCCACGCCAGCATCAGCACGACCGAGGTTTATACCCATGTGGCCGCCCACCGCCTGCGCGAAGTCCACCGCAAATACCATCCGCGCCAGTAACCAAAGAGGGAACCCCCCGCAGGAAGCAGAAGGCAACCCCTACCACGGTGGCACGGGGGCGGTATGGGGGATGACAGAAGGATGACAGGAGGATGGAAGAAGGATGGAAGCCCTCCCATGTGCACGGCAAAACCAACTGAAATTGCGGCACTTACGGAGGACGCCTGGCAGCGGTTCGCACTCGACCTCTTCTATGCCACCACCCATCGCCTTTAACGTTAATGTGCCGCGCGCCCCGCCCTACGCCTCCCGCATCACCCGATGCCCGTTCGCGGGCTTGACCGGCTGGGGCGGGTGGTTGGCGGTTGCGGAGTGGCCGGAAAGCGGCGGAAAGGTCACTGGCGCACGCTCTGGCGCGGCGGTTAGTGCTCTCGCGAACACCTGCAAACCACTATGGACAATCGTTGGACCCAGCCCTACACTCACTCCATGACGCCTGATGATGCTAATCTTTCGATCATCTTCAAGGCGCTTGTATTCGCACGAATACACTGGGCTTCCCAACGATCCCTCCTGGCAAGGTGAAGCAGGCGGTTGTGCCTGTCGCATTAGTATTACCTACGGACACCCATGCGCCATTTCCGGTCAGGCTGGTGTTAGTCATCACATCGTAATTTTGGCCGGGCACAGACGTCCAGCAAACGACGAAGTTGGTTCCAGTAGAATCAAGGGCTTCAGACGTAATCGAGAAGGGAGGGGGCAGCGGAACAACATTGAGGAAGCCGGTGCCGGTGATAGCCCCGCCCAAGTTGTTGGCGCTGGCCCCATAGGTGGCGGGGCCGCTATTGCCATTCAGGGAGCTAATGGTCTGATAGCCCGTGAAATTGAGGTTTACCGTGCCTGAGTTTACCGTGAGCGTGGCATTCGTGGACATCGCGTTGGGGACGTCAAGCTGGAGTGTGCCCCCATTGACCGTCACGTCGCCTGGGATGGAGTTGGAGGCGGCGCCATCGAGGGTGCCCGAATAGATAAACGTGCCTCCCGTGAAGGAATTGGAACCACTCAGTGTCAGGATTCCCGAGTTGACGCTGGTTATGGTCAGGCTCCGATTGTTTCCATCGTCGCCAACGCTTCCGGAAAGGATCGTGGCTGCGGTATTGTCAACCTCGATGGTGACGCCAGGGCTCACACCCAGATGGATTGGCCCGGACAGTTCCAAGGCCTTCGCGCCCTGAATGATAAAGCCGCTGGTCGCGTTAAGGTAAACAATGTTCGTTACGGCGTTTACACCCGTCAAAGGCGTCGCGGCTTGCAGTTTATAAGAACTGTTGCCGGCGGCCGAAGTGACGACAAACCAGCCCGTGCCCAAGGCGGTTGGGCTGCCCAATGAGAGAGTGCCGCCCTCCAAATTAAATCCTCCGCTAAAGCCGCTATTGCTGCCTGAAAGAACGACGGTGCCCTGGCCGTTGCTATTATCATTAATGTTTACTCCGCCCGTGGCCGGGCCGGAAATATTGCCACTGAGAGTAAATATGCCACTAGAGCCGGCGGTATCGATGTTATAGTTTAGAGCGTTGGCAACAGACTCATCATACACGATAGCGTTCGTCAGGGTCGTGCTGATTCCGCTGGGGGCCAAATTGCGGATAGTGCAAGGAGTGCTTGAACTGGTCTGCGGCATGATGTGGATTCTGCCCTGGCCCGCGGAATTATTCGTGTTGAAGCGCGCGCTGAGGTTATTCGTGAGCGCAAAGACCAGGTCCCCCGTGAAGGTATTCGTCGCGTTGAAATCAGGCCACCCGGCGGGGATGTTGAGACTGCCGCTGCCAGTAATGGGGCAATTGAGGGTAACCTCTTTCTGGAGTGCTGAAACAGTGGCCAGGTTGTTGCTGCCGACCAGGGTAATTCCGCGATTCGCGTTGATGGTCTGGACCGAAGAGGAAGACACCAGTAAAGTTGCGCCGTTCCCGTTCAAGGTCAACTGGTTGGCAACAAGGGAGGGGGGCGCCGTGCCAAGACCGCTGTCTGCCCCGATTTGAAGGGTTCCTTGATTGATCGTTGTCGTTCCGTAGAAAGTGTTCGCCCCGCTTAAGGTCAAAGTCCCGGTCCCGGTCTTTATCAAAGCGCCGGGGTTGGCCGATCCTCCATCGGAAAGGACCCCGGAATAAGTCGTGCTCGTGTTATCGCCGCCCACGGTCAGTGTGTTGGCGCCCAACGCCAGCGCCCCGGAGCCGGTGAGTGACGAAAAGCTTTGACTGGCGCCAGGATTCAAATGCAATTTCCCCAAAGTGAGCGTGACCGTGCCGGTGAAGTTGTTCACTGCACCCAGGTTCACGGTGCCCGGGCCGGCGTTGCATAAGCCATAGGCGCCGGAAATGACGGAATTGATCGTGGCGGTGTTACCCGAAAGAACGGTGATATTCGTTCCGGGACCCGCCGAACCATCCAGCGTAAGCGGCCCCCCCGCGATCACGTAGTTGTTTACGTCAAACTCCAAACCACCGCTCGTCGTGACCCCGCCGGACGTAATGGTGACGGTTCCACTCGTGCCGCGAAAATCCGCCAGGTCGGTCTGAACATAGACTTGAGCCGTCCCGGACCCGTCGCCGTTTGGTTTCCAGTTGGTAGTCGTCGTGTCCCATGTCCCGCTGCCGCCGAGTGATCCGCCCACGTCCCAGTATTGAGCGGTTGGGGGTGTGGCCACTGGCAGGAACTGGATGCTGTCAACGTTCCATCTGCCGTTCACCCCGCTAAAATACGCGAATTGTATGGACGGGTTCGCGCTGGCAATGGTGATAGTGCCAATCACATTCCATTGATTGTAGCCACTGCCGGCTTGAAAAGCGGTGCTGGTGGCTCCGGCAAATGTGTCGAGGCCAGCCGTGCCTGTGTCTGAATTGGTGACGACAATGTCGGTAGAGGCTGCGGTGGGGCTATTCCCAAACGAGACGGCCACTTGATAGGTCGTCCCCACCTGCAAGGCCGATGTGCCGGCGAAGGTTGTTGTCCCGCTGATGGTGGCATGGCCGCCATTGGGAGAAATGACAACATTAGTTCCGACACCCGCGGGGGGAGTTCCAAGGGAGGCAATGCGGGATTTCTGGGACCAGACGGTCGGAGTCTGAACCAAACCCGGCGCGGTGCTGTGGTCGCTCGTGACCGTGCTGATGAATCCGCTGTACGCGAAATCAGGGTTGTTAGTTTGGCTGCCAAACCCAATGATGGCTTGCTCGATGATGGTGTTTTGGCCCAAAGCGGAAAGGGCGCATCCGACCGTGACGACAGTTAAAACAGTTAAGAGGTGTTTCTTTAGGCTCATAATAGTATGGGTGACGCAAGCCGGCGCGTCTCGCGACATGGCCGCAACCTGGCGCATTTTTCCAGATATTGCAACATGATTGGCTTTGCTGAACGTTTAATACGTAATGCAAGTCGCAGGCGAATGCAACAAAAAACCGGATTTTATTTAAGGGCACAAAGATTATGCGCGATCCCGACGAACGCGCGGCCTTGAGCCCGAGGCAGAATTTACCTTAACTCAGCGGTACTCTTCCCACTCGGGTTCGTTGGTGAAGATCCAGCGGTAGTAATCTTTCTCGGCGAGGCTGGCGGCGGCTTCTTCGTCCACGATGACGGTGGAGCGGGGGTGCAGTTGGAGGGCGGAGGCGGAGATCATGCTGGTGATGGGGCCTTCGACGGCCCGGGCGATGACGCTGGCCTTGCTGGCGCCAGTGGCGAGCAGGAGGCAGCGGCGGCATTCGAGGATGGTGCCGACGCCCATCGTGATGGCGCGGCGGGGCATCTGGTCTTCCCCGCCGAAGACGGGCGCGTTCTGCTTGAGGGTGGTGGGCGTGAGGGCTTTGACGCGGGTGCGGGAGCGGAGGGCGGAGAGTGGTTCGTTGAAGCCGATGTGGCCGGCCTTGCCGATGCCGAGCAGTTGCAGGTCAATGCCGCCGAAGCGCTGGATGGTGGCCTCGTAGCGGCGGCATTCCTCGTCCAGGTCGGTCGCGAGGCCGTTGGGCAAGTAAGTGTTCCGCGGGTCCACGTTGACGTGGCGGAACAGGTGGTGGTTCATGTAGTAGCGGTAGGAGTTCGGGTCGGAGGGGAACAGGCCGACATACTCGTCGAGGTTGAAGGTGCGGCAGAGCGAGAAATCGAGCTTCTCAGTCTGGTGCAGGCGGACGAGGTGACGATAGACACATTCCATGGTCTGGCCGGTCGCCAGGCCGAGGACAAGGTGCGGGTTGGCGCGGAGTTCGCGGGCGACGATGCGCGCGACCAGCGCCGCGGCAGCCTCTTGATTCGGTTGTATGATGACTTCCATCGGAGACCGGCGATTACGCCAGGCCGAATTCCTTCTTATTCTGCTCGCAGGAGACGAGCACCGGACGGTCGGCGACTTTGGCTTTGAGCAGGGCTTGCTCGTCGGCGCCGCGGGCGAGCGGCAGGGGAATCTGACCGCCTTCGGCGGCGCTGCGCTGCATAGCGAGCATGATTTCGGCGCCGAGGCAGGCGTGGTCGAAATTACATGGGTGGACTTTCCGGCCGTCGTCCAGCCAATCGGCCATCTCCTGAATGTAAGGGGGCATGTCGTGGTCGTAGTTCATCACGCCTTCGCCGCTCTGATAGCCGCCGCTCTTGGTCACCGCGCGCCAGCCGCCGTTGGTGAGGACCTCGGCGAAGCCTTCAGTGCCCTGTGCGCCGATGCGGTTCTTGCCCCACCACTTGGCGACTTCGGGCTGGTCGGGCGCGCCGGCGCCGCACTCGTAAATGCCGCGCACGCCATTGGCGAATTGCACGAAGCCGCCGATGTAGTCGGGCGACGGATGATTGTCGCCGAACTTGGCGCGACCGGCGGCCTGGGCCATGGCCCAGACGGCGGGCGTGTAGTTGTTGAACCAGCAGGTGTAGTCAATAAGGTGCGAGAGCATGTGGGTCATCCAGCCGGTGGCGCTGCCATAGACGGTGTGGACGCGGCCCAGCGCGCCGCTGGCGATGATGTCTTTCACCTTGCGGTAGTGCTTGCCGTACCGATGCTGGTGGCTGACGACGGCCTTCACGCCCGCCTTCTTTAGCAAGTCGCGGATGGTGAAGAGTTCGGCGCTGGTCAGAGTGACGGGTTTCTCGAAGGCGATCAGCTTCGCCCCGCCGTCAATCGCCGCCTTGATCATCGGCGTGCGCAGGTTGGGCAGGGTGCAGAAGCAGAAAACGTCGGGCTTGACTGCCTTTGCCAGCGCGGCGGCGTCGGAACCTTTCTGCGGGTTGCCAAGCCTGGCCGCGGCGTCGTCCAGGCGTTTCGGGTCAATGTCGCAGATGCCGACGACCTGGAATTTGGGGTTGGCATTGAACGCGATGGCGTGGTGCATGCCGCGCTTGCCCATGCCGACGACGAGGACGGTGTATTTGGTCATGGGTAGTAGTATCTTGAGAACTGACCCATCGTCAAGGGCGGGGACTACGCCAGGGAAAAACCGAGGGCGTGCGAAAAGCAACTTCCTACCAGTGCGGTATATGTTGGTCCGTACCGGTACGGTAGGAAAAGACCCCATGTCGTGGCCGTCATTAATATGGTAGCAGATATTATCTGCAGAGCAGGATGAAATTTACGAAAAACGCCCACGCTGGTCGTGGGCAAGAAACCAAATGGGAAATCCCAGATGAAAGCAAAAATCCCCATCATTCCACCTTCCCGCACTTCCGGGGCATTGTTCCGGTGTTTGTCCCTCTGGCCGGCCGTTGCCTGTGCCTTGCTGACGGCCTTGACCTGCGCGGCGGCTAATCGCACCTGGACTGGAGCGTCCGGCACCGACGAGAATTGGATGACGCCCGACAACTGGCAAGACGACGTCGCGCCCTCGCCGGGCGACAATCTGCTCTTCCAAGGCGTGGTCTCCGCGGGTAATACCACCAATAACAACAATTTTCCCGATGGCACCGTCTTCGGCAGCATCAGCATTGCCACCGCCAGGGCGCAGTACTTTACCATTGGTGGGAATCGCGTGGTGCTCACCAACGGGTTTGCGGAATCGTCGAGCGGCTTCGCCGCCGGGGGGGCCTATGTGTTTTTTGACATCACCCTGGCCGCCATCCCGGAGTTCCAATTGGGCAACAAAACGTTCACTGCCAGTGGTTCGCTCACTTTCAACAACACGATAGACACCGACGGAAATAGTCTCATCATAAGCAATGCGGGCGGCGTGGTCATTAACGGGACCTTGATCAATAACAGCACCAACGGCGAGCTATACGGAGACAGCCTGGTAAAAACAGATACCGGCACCCTGACGATTTCCAGCTCGGCCACAATCGCAGGCGAATTTTTTGACGTGGAGCTGGACGGGGGCACATTGGTAATGGATGGTGTGGGCAACAATGCCCGGTTTGACAGTGACCAGGGCAACTTGATTGTGGACGGTACGATCGGCGGGGTGGCGCTGGGGGGGGCGGCGGCGTCAGTATTTCCGGAACCGGGAACCTCGGCATTCTATATGGCGCCGGTAGCTTCTTCAGTAGCGGCGGCAAGGGCTTCTTCACTCCCGGGAATAACGGCGCACCCGGGGTCATGCAATTCGATTCCTTTGACCCCTATGTTGTGCTCGGCCCCGATTTGCTTCAAATCATCATCAACGGCACGGCGCCCGGCAGCGGCTACGGCCAATTGCTGGTGACGGGCACTCACGATTTTAGCCCGGGCACGACGGAGCTGGCGCTGCAATGGAATTACACGCCGCAACTGGGCGATTCGTTTCTGGTGGTCACGCAGGCGTCCCCTGAACCCTATTCGATTGCGGACAACGGTTTCTTTGCCGGGCTGCCCCCGGATAGCATCTATGACGCGACCAACGGCGCGTCGCTGAGCGTCTCCTACAACTCCAATGGCGTGGCGCTGACGACGCTGCGAACGGCGAGCAGCCCGTTTGTCTTGTGGAAGGGATCCGTCCCGGAAGATTTAAAGGCCTACGAATCCCGCAATTGGTCTGCGACCAATAATTGGGCGCAGAACGCGGGTCCCGTGAGCGGAGACGTGCTCGTTTTCAGCCCGTATCAGATGAGCTGCTACACCACCAATCATGACACCCTTACCCTTATTCCCGTTCCGCCGATCACCAACGATTTGGCGAGCGGCACGTCGCTGGCGGGGCTGGCGTTCACCGGCGCCAACTACACGTTGTATGGCAATCCCGTCACCGTGACCGGCGGCATCACCAACAATACCGCCGGCGGCACGAATTTCCTCCATCTCGGTATTGCGGCAGCCGGAGCGTTGTCGCTGGACGTCGAGCCGGGTGGAAGCTTCCTGATGGACGGTGTTATCGCGGGCAACGGAACCATCGGCAAGCTGGGCGGCGGCCTGTTGATTTATGCCGGCGTCACCTCGGGCGCGTTTGTCGGCGCCGTGGCGGTGAGCAATGGCACCCTGGAAGTGGATGGCTTCTTCACGGACGGCTCATTCACCGTGAATGGAGGAACGCTCGGCGGCAACGGCGCCGTCAGCGCCGTCACCGTGAACAGCGGCACACTCAAGCCGGGTGACAGCCCCGGCGTCCTGCACGTTCAGGGGAATCTCACGATGGCGCCAGGCGCGGTGTTTGAGGCTGAGTTGGACGGCCCGCTACCCGGCAGCGGCTACGACCAGTTGCAGGTCAGCGGCGGCGTGAGTCTTAACGGCGCGACGCTCAACCTTCATCCCAATTTCTCCGCCAGCGTCGGCGCCGCCTTCCTCATCCTCGTCAATAACGGCACGGGCGCCATCGCCGGCACGTTCGCCGGTCTGCCGGAGGGCGCGGTCTTTCAGGCTGGCGGCCAGTATTTTTCCATCAGTTACCAGGCCGGCTCCGGGAACAAAAACGTGGTCGTGACGCGGGTCAATCCGCCGGGAACATTGACGGGTATCCTGTCTCTGCCACCGACCGCGGTGCAGCTTCTGGGCGCCGGCGTGAGCAATGCCACTTACTCCATCTTGGCCAATACCAACCTGGCCACCACCAACTGGGTGGACATCGGCACAGCCTCCGCGAACGGCTCGGGATACTTTTTATTCTACGACTCAAACGTCCTGTCGTTCCCGCAACGATTCTATCAAATCCAACCGCCCTGAACATAACCTGCCGAGGGAGGAGTTGATTCGATTTTCATTGGGAGAGCGAGCGTTGACGCTCGCCCTCCCGTTGTCTTATTCATTCAGGAATAGCTTCCATTCCGCGACGCCGTGGGCGTTGCGAATGAGTGCCGACACCGGCAGTTCCTTCGGTGCGCATGGCGCCTTGAGCAGCTTCAGGCCGGCTTCGTGCGGCAGGCGGTTGCCCTTGTGGGTGTTCACCTGCTTACTCGACCATACGAGGTTTTCCCAATTAAGGGTTAAGCTACTTACAGTTGCAGCAGCAGTCGGCAGCGCGAGCGGGGCCTTTGCCGGCCGGGGCCTGGGAGGCAAACTGCTTGTCCCATTCCTTGAGCTTGGCGACGACGTAGTCCGCTTCCGCCGCGGTGAGTTCGGGGTAGATCGGCAGGCTGATGCAGCAGGCGGCGTTCGCCTCGGCGTTGGCGAGGCTGCCGACGATGCGCGCGGGCTTGCCCCACGGGTAGCCGGCCTGCTTGTGGATGGCGATGGAGTAATGGGTCTTGGCGTCGATGCCGTTCTTGACGAGGAAATCCAGCAACGGGTCGCGCCACTCGGGTTTCCTGGTCTCGATGACGTAGAGGTGGAAGACGTGGCGGTAGCCCTTCAGTTCGACCGGCAGCTCGAAGGTCTTGCAAGCCTTGAGGCCCTTGGTGTAGCGAGCGGCCCACTTGCGGCGGGCGTCGTTATACTCGTCAATGTGCTTGAGTTTGGCGCTGAGGATGCCGGCGTGGAGGTCGTCCAGGCGGCTGTTGAAGCCGAAGGAGTGGACGTTGCGGGCATTCGAGCCGTGGTTGCGCAGCTTGCGCACCTTGGCGTCAATGTCGGCGTTGTTGGTGACGAGGGCGCCACTGTCGCCGAAGGTGCCGAGGTTCTTCTGGATGATGAAGCTGGTGGTGGCGGCGTCACTGAGTTGGCCGATCTTGAATTTCGGCCCGTGCGCGCCAATGGCCTGGGCGTTGTCCTCGATGAGCTTGAGCTTGTGCCGGTCGGCGATCTGCTTGATGGCAACCATATCGGCGCACTGGCCGTAGAGGTGGACCGGAATGATGGCCTTGGTCCGGGGCGTGATGGCGGCTTCGATCTTGTCCGGGCAGAGGCACTTGGTCTTGGGGCAGCAATCCACGAAGACGGCGGTGGCGCCGGCAATCCAAATGGCTTCGGCGGTGGCGAAGAAGGTGTTGGGGTGGGTGATGACTTCGTCGCCGGGGCCGATGCCAAGGGCCATGAGAGCGAGCCAGATGGCGTCGGTGCCGTTGCCGAGGCCGATGGCGAACTTGGTGCCGTGATAAGCGGCGAGTTCGGCTTCGAACTGCTTGAGCATGGGGCCCATGACGTATTGGCCGCTCTCCAGAACCGTCTGGATATTCCGATCAATTTCCGGTTTAATGTTATGGTACTGCCGGACGTGACCATAGAATTCGACTTTCATGGGGCGGGAAGCTACTTCACTGCGGCGCAGAAACAAGAATATTTTACCAGCGGGAGTAACCCCTCAGTGAAGGCGGGTAGGGCGCGTCACTCCGTGCGCGCCGACTGATCGCAGGGCACAACGGCGCGCACGGAGTGACGCGCCCTACCTCCTCCGGCTCGTCGCGCCCGCCTTTCACTGAGGCATTACCAGCGGAAAATAATTCGCTGGGGATGGCGGCAGCGGTTAGGATAGGAGCATGTCCCAAAGGGCAGAACCAGAGCAGAGCCTGACGCCGCCCGACCCTCAGGCGGCGCGCGAGGTTTACCAGCGGATCACGGCCAATATTGCCAAAATCATGCAAGGGCAGGCGGCCTCGACGCGCAAGTTGCTGGCCGCGTTTGCCAGCGGCGGCCATGTTCTGCTGGAGGATTTTCCGGGCACGGGCAAGACGACGCTGGCCAAGGCGCTGGCGCGTTCAGTGGATGCGACCTTCAAGCGCATCCAGTTTACGCCCGACCTGTTGCCTTCGGACATTCTTGGCGTGTCGGTCTTCAGCCAGCGCGATCAGCAGTTTCATTTTCATGAGGGGCCCATTTTCGCCAACATTCTGCTGGCCGATGAGATTAATCGCGCTTCGCCCCGCACGCAGTCGGCGCTGCTGGAGGCGATGGGTGAAAGCCAGGTAAGTGTGGATGGCGAGCGCCGGGATTTGGCGGGCCTGTTTTTCGTCATCGCCACGCAAAACCCGGTGGAGTTCCGCGGCACCTATCCGTTGCCGGAGGCGCAGATGGACCGGTTCGCGATGCAATTCGCGCTGGGCTATGTGCAGTCGGCGGAAGAGGTCGCTATCCTCACGGCGCAGGAACACAACCATCCGCTCAACGAACTGAAGCCGTGCGCCTCGCTGGCGGACGTGCTCGGCTTGAAACGCGCCGTGGAGGAGGTGCGCATCAGCGACGAGCTAAAGCGTTATGCGGTGGATTTAGCGGGCGGGACGCGGACGGCGCCGGGCGTGCAACTGGGCGCCAGCCCGCGGGCGTCCATCGCTTTGATGAAAGCGGCGCAGGCCCTGGCGTTGTTCGAGGGCCTGGATTTCGTCATGCCCGAACAAATCCAGGAACTCGCGGTGCCGGTCATCGCGCACCGGGTGGTCATGGAGCCGCAGGCGCGCTTTTCCGGCCAGACCGCGCGCAGCGTGGTGGAGGAAGTGTTGAAGAAGACCCGGGTGCCGGCGTGACCGGAAGTCCGAAGCTTGGACGTTCCATGACTCCGCTTTTCAAAGTTCTCTACCGCTTTTACCGCCTTTCTTCCGGGGGGTGGTATTGGGCACAACGGCGCTTTACGCGGCCCGGGCTGGCCGTGCTGGGCGCGTTGATCCTCGCCGCCTTGCTGGCGCCGGACACCGACAACAACGTCACCTACCAGGCGCTCCCGCTCTTGCTGTTTCTTTTGGTCGTGGCGGTTTGCTGGGGCCGGGGGTTCAAAGCCCGGTTCGCCGCGACCCGTCTGTTGCCGCGGTTCGGGACGGCGGGCTGTCCGCTCGACTACCGCATCGTCGTGAAGAACCTCTCCTCGAAAACGCAGAGCGGCCTGACCCTGCTGGAGAACCTGGCGGACCCGCGCCCGTCATTTGAGGACTTCGTAGCCAGGGAGCTTGCCGAGCAGAAAGCACTTCGTTCGTTTCGATTCAGCGAGAGCCAGCGCACCACTCCCTTGAGGCTGGCGACCGTGAAGGAAGCCAGCGTCCCGCCGGCGGCGCCAAACGAAGAAGCGGAAGTGCGAGTCGAGCTTACGCCGCTGCGTCGGGGCGTTCTGCGGTTCACCGGGGTGACGCTGGCGCGCCCGGACCCGCTCGGATTGGTCCGTGCGCTCAGCACGGTGCCGCTGCCGCAGACGGTGCTGATCCTGCCGCGGCGCTATTCGCTGCCGGCGATGGCGTTGCCGGGCACGGCGAAGTATCAGGAAAGGGGAGTGGCGCTCGCGGCGAGCGTGGGTCAGAGCGAGGAGTACGTCGCGCTGCGCGACTACCGCCAGGGCGATCCCTTGCGGCACATCCACTGGCGGAGCTGGGCCAGGGTGGGCCGACCGGTGGTGAAGGAGTTCGAGGACGAGTTCTTCGTCCGGCACGCGTTGGTGCTGGACACGTTCAGCCGGCCTCCGCACAGCGAGGTGTTCGAGGAAGCAGTGTCGGTCGCGGCATCGTTCGCCTGCACCCTCCCCACACAGGAATCACTGCTCGACCTGCTGTTCGTCGGCCCGCAGTCCTACTGCTTCACGGCGGGGCGCGGGGTTGCGCATGTGGAGCAGATGTTGGAGATTCTGGCGTCAGTCCGCGCCTGTACCGACCAGCCGTTCCGCGCGCTGGAACATTTGGTGCTCAGCCACATCGAAGTGGTGAGCGGCTGCATCTGCGTGCTGGTGGCGTGGGATGAAGCGCGGCGCAGCTTGATCGGAAAGCTGAGAGCGCTGGGGGTGCCCGTGTGGGTGCTCGTCCTCGTGCCACCGGGCGAAAGCCAATCACTGGAACCCGGCCCGCTCAGAGACGAGCCGGATCGGTTCTCCGTGCTGGAGATCGGGCAGGTTGAAGCCGGGCTGGCGAAGCTCAAATGACGAAGTCTGAAATCCAAACCCGGGCTGAGAAAACTAAACGTGACTTTATGAGAAGACTGCTTTTTTGCTTTGGCCTGGCGCTCCTGATCGCCGCTTCCGCTGGCGCCGAGAACTGGCCCCAATGGCGCGGGCCTTATTTCAACGGCTCGACCACCGAGAAAGGTCTGCCGATGCAGTGGAGCAAGACGGAGAACGTGGCCTGGGTCGCCCCGCTGCCGGGCTGTAGCAGCGCTACGCCGGTGGTCTGGGAGGATTGCGTTTTCATCTCCAGTCCTGACGAGCAAAAGAATCTGCTTTTGCTTTGCCTGGAGAGAAAGACCGGCCAGGCGCGCTGGAAAAGGGTGGTGGCCGGAGGGGACCGCCAGAGGGGCCGCAACAATATGGCATCGCCTTCGCCGGCGACCGACGGGAAGAGGGTCTTCAGCCTGTTTGCCACGGGCGACCTGGCGGCTTTTGATCTTGCCGGGCAGGAGCTTTGGAAGCGCAATCTGGCCAGGGAGTATGGCTGTTTTGCGAACAAGTGGATCTACGGGTCCAGCCCCATGCTCTACGGTGGAAAGCTTTACGTGCAGGTCCTGCAGCGCAATCCGCGCCCGGACGACTACACCCATGCTTTGGACGACAAATCAGAGCGCGAGTCATTTCTGCTGTGCCTGGATCCCCAGACCGGCACGAACTTGTGGCGCCACGTCCGCCCGACCGATGCCCTCGACGAAGCGCAGGAGGCCTACTCAACGCCCATTCCTTATGCGGGCAAGCAGGGCGGGGAAATCCTCGTGGTGGGGGGTGATTACGTCACGGCGCATTCTCCCGACACCGGCGCGGAGTTGTGGCGCTGCGGCGGGTTGAACGTCGGGAAAGAACGGTCTTGGCGCATCGTCCCCTCACTTGTGGCGGCGGAGGGGATGATCATCGCCTGCGGACCGAAGGGCGACCCGGTTCTGGGCATCAAAGACGGAGGCCGGGGTCTGGTGACGGATACGCATATCGCCTGGAGATTCAAGGAATTCCCGAGCGATTGCGTGACGCCGCTCTTTTACCAGCAAAAACTCTTCGTGCTGGATGGCGACCGCCAGATGATGACCTGTCTGGAGCCGCAGACGGGCGGGAAAATCTGGCAGGGGAATCTGGGAGTGCGGGACATTTTCCGCGCCTCGCCCACGGGCGCCGACGGAAGGATCTATTGCGTGAGCGAAAACGGCACGGTCGTCGTGCTGGAAGCGGGCAAGGAGTTCAATATCCTTTCCACCATCCGCATGGGCGAGGCCCCGGTGCGGTCATCAATTGCGGTGGCGCACGGCGAAGTGTTCATCCGGACGGCACAGAATTTGTATTGTGTCGGGAAGCCAGGCCGGCGCGAACCTTGAACTTCGCATCTTATGGGAATGCCTTACAAACTGGCGACGCTGCTGTATTGCTTCGACAAACGGGATGAGGTGTTGTTGCTGGAGCGGGCGCAGGAGCCCAATCTGGGCTTGTGGAGCCCGTGCGGCGGGAAGCTCCACACGGACACGGGTGAATCTCCCTACGCGTGCGCCTGCCGCGAGGCGCAGGAGGAGCTTGGCCTGCCGCTTTCGCCTTCGGACCTGCACCTGACAGGTCTGGCGAGTGAGCACGGTTATCAAGGCCAGAGCCATTGGTTGATGTTCCTCTTCGAGGTGAAGCGGAGATTAACGGCGTTGCCGCCCGCGCATCGCGAAGGACGCTTTCAGTTTTTCGCCCGTGAAGCCTTGTCGGGGCTGGATATACCGCAAACGGACCGGGAGCGGATTTGGCCCTGGTTCTGGCAGCACCGCGGCGGCTTTTTCGCCGCGCATTGCCACTGCCATCCGGACGGGCGGAACGAGTGGATATTGGAGGAATCAAGAGTTGTTCATGCCGGACGAACCGATCATTGATCTGCAGAGCGACCACTTCTTCATGGGCGAGGCGCTGCGCCAGGCTGTCAGGGCTTATGCGGCCGAGGAGGTGCCCGTCGGCGCGGTCGTGGTGCGCGAGGGACGCGTCATTGCCCGCTCGTTTAACCAGGTGGAGTTGCTCAAAGACGCCACGGCGCACGCGGAAATGCTGGCGTTGACTCAGGCCGAAGAAGCCGTCGGCGACTGGCGGTTGATGGATTGCACGCTCTACGTCACCAAGGAGCCGTGCCCGATGTGCGCCGGGGCCATTGTTCACGTGCGCCTGGGCCGCGTCGTGTTCGGGGCCAGCGATCCTAAGGCGGGCGCGGCTGGCAGCGCGTTGAACTTGCTGCAGTTCCCGGCGTTGAACCATCGCTGCGAGATTACCGGGGGCGTGCGCGAGCCGGAATGCCGCGCGCTCCTCCAGAGCTTTTTCGCCGAGCAGCGGAAGGAGAAAGAATGACGTTAACCCGTCGCCTCCGGCCTCAGCTCACGGCAATGAGGGAAGCCTTGGCGCCCTGGTGATCGCGGGCAATGCCATGCGCGCGGGGGTCGAGCACAGAACTTTACATGCGCATGGGCATTTCGCAAAAGCTTGCGCAGAAAAAAGCAAAAGCCCCGCCTCCAGGCAAGCGGGAAATCGAGTTTGCCCCGTAAAACACCGTTGCGCCAGGAGGGCCTGCCTCGTAACTTATGCGCATTCGGATGAACACGGCCGAGTCCAAATACATCGAAAACAAGGCGTATCTTTCGCGCTGCGCGCGCGAATGGACGCTTGCCCTGCGGGAGTCCAGGACGAGACAGGCGCTCGAGTTCGGCCGCGAGGATGAGTGGTTGCGCTGTGTGAAGGGGGACTTTCCCAAGTACCTCCCCTTCCTGACAGAGAAATGCGGCTTGGAATTCCGGGGCCGGATCCTGGAAATTGGCGCCGGCGGGGCGTGGCTCAGCGCGGAGCTTTCGAAGCAGCCCAGGGTAGTCGAGGTCATCGCGACGGATGCCTCACCCAAACTGTTGAAGGAACAGGCGCCGAAGGTGTTCAAGTTGCTCAATGCCAACGCCGCCAAGATCACGCGGATGCCGGGCGATTTCCATAACCTCGATTTTCCGAACAATCATTTCGACTTCGTGGTGTGCTCCGCGGTGTTGCACCGCGCGGCGAACATCGTGCAAGTGTTGCGCGAAGCCAAGCGGGTGTTGAAACCGGGAGGGCAGTTCGTGGCCATCCGCGAGCCGGTGTGGCCGCTGGTGAAAATCAAGTCGCGCGCGAAAATGCTGGCCAAACTCGTCGCCACGGGTGTGAACGAGCGCTTTTATACGCTCGCCGACTACAAGGAGTTCTTCAAACAGGCAGCTCTGCCCCTACAGGTCAAACGCGTCAATCTGTCCAGCGGGTTCAAGTATTACGTGAACAAAGTGGTCAACGGCCTGACCCATGCGCGGTATGCGTTCGTGGGAACAAAGCGGGGAAGAACGATTGCGGGGAGCAGGCCGGGGGCCCGGGCGGGAAGCATCGCGACCGACTTGTCGAACACCATCTGAACCAGCGCTCGTTCCGGGCGCCGACTTCAGTTGAGCGGGAGCAACTCCAAGCGCGGTTGGCGTGTTCGTGCGAAGCGCAGTAGCCGGGAGCGTGCTCAGGGGCGAGCGGCAGAAGGGAAAGCTCCAAGTTCGACCAGTGCTTGAGCGGTGGCCCCGATTACTGATTCCACCGAGATCGAGGCGGCGGGGGACGAATCTCCTGCGGTTACGGCCCAGTCATGGTGCTGGTACGGAAACCCTGGTTCGCACGCAGAGTAACCGATTAGCATAACTACTCGTTTTTGCATGGCGACAGCCAAATGCAGCAAACCCGTGACTCCGCCAACTACCAGGTTGGACAATTCCATAAGACCGGCGGTGGCCAGGAGCGAGAGGCCTGCGGATGTCACGAAGCCTCCCTGGCGCGCCGGTTCGAGGCTGGCGTGATCGGCTGGCCCGCCGCCGAAGATGACCTGCATCCCGGCTGCTCGCCAGTGCTTGGCCAGAACGAGATACTTCTCTAGCGGCCAGTTCTTGATTGGCGAACTGGTGAAGGGTTGGACGAACAGCGTCGGCTTGGCTGGGTCGCAGCCGCATGCGGCGAAAAAGCCCAGCGCGGCTTGCAGTGCGTGTGGCGGAAGGTAAAACTCATTACGAATCGGCCGCGGTTTGAGGCCGCACTGGTACAACAGTGAGAGATTCCAATCGGCGATTTGGATGCGGTCATTGCGGGTAGCCGCTTTCGTGTACGCCCACCGTCGGCTGGGGCGATAGACGCTGCCCCAGCGCTGTGTGGCACCAGTGCACCACGTCAGCAGCGCGGTTTCGCCGTAGCCCTGGAAGTCGATCGCCAGGGAAAACTTTGGCCGGCGCAGATGCCGCAGCAAGGAGAACGTTTGCGCAATGATGGCGCCAGGATTGGGACGCCGAAAGCGCGCGCGGTCCAGGGCTATGACGGTATCCACGTCGCGAAAACCTTCCAACAGAGAAGCATATTCCTTGGAAACGAGAAAACTGATTCTCGCCTCGGGGAAAGCCTCTCGGAGCTGATGGACCGCCGGCAAGGTGAACAGGATGTCCCCGATGGATTTGAGGCGGATCAGCAAGATGTTTTGGTTTGCCTCCATTGAACAAGCGGCTGAAGAATTGGCGGCTCAAAGAGTCCTGCTCCGCTGCAGTCCAGGTGGGTCGCTCATCGGAATCTGGTCCAGGCCAGGCGCTCCTTGAGTGCCTTGAAACTGATGGACTGATAGCGCGCCGGGATGCGCTTAAGCTCGAAGGGCGGCGTGGCTCCGGTATTCACTCCGAACTCCGTGGTGCAGGCCGTTTCGTATCCCGCCGCCATGACCAGATCGCGCACCGCTGGACTCCAGTCTCCGTACGGGTAGCAGAAATGCCGGACCGGCCGGCCAAAGCGGTCTTCGAGCTTCTTCTTGCTGGCGGAGATCTCTTCCCCCGCCTGTTGCAGGCTGAGCCGGGTCAGGAACGGATGGGTGAGGGTGTGTGATCCGATTTCGTGCCCCGCGGCCAGCCACTCTTTGATCTGGGTCTCGTCCATCAGGGGTTGCCGGGCCTCGCCTTCCTGAATCTCCCATTCGTTACAGCAGCCGATCAGGTCCGCCACCAGAAACTCAATCGCGCGAAATCCCAGCCGGGCGAGCGGCGCCAGGCCATGCTGAAACACATTGGCGAACCCGTCATCGAACGTCAGCGCGATGCTCCTGCCGGCATTTCCATCGCGCGCTGGCGGGGTGCCATATACTGGGGTGATGAACCCGGCCTCTTGCAATTCCGACAACTGCCGCTCGAACTGCGGACGGCTGAGATAAAGCCCTTTGAGCCGGACACCCCGGGGGCGCGGTCCCAGTTTGTGGCAGGTCAGAATCGGGACTCCGTTTTCAAACGCCTTCCGGAAAGGCGACAGCCTCGTGTAATAAGCCGGAAGTCCATTGTTCATGCGCCACGATATTAAGGGTGGCCGGATTGATGTCGAGTAAGGACAATGGACAGATAAGGGAATCAGGTGTGCCGGGTCTTGTCCGAAACCAGTCGCAACTGGGAGATGGGACTATTCTCCGGAGATACGCCTGCCCCTCAGCCCTCCCTATCGGATGGGGGAGAGAGGACGGCAGCCAAGGGCGCGGTCACCAGCCGCAGTGGGTATCAGATGTTGAAGGAAATCCAATTGATTTACCCGGTAGGCTGTTGTGCCCAAGAGCCGGAATCCTTGGGCCTCTGGTTTCTCATTATTGCGAAAATGGGGCAATAGTGTCCAGAAAGTGGACAATAACAAGGTCTGGTAGCAGATAAAACAAGTGATGCACATGGGAGCGCCGCCGAACTTCCACCGGACTTCCCCCGGACATTCACGGCTGCTTGTAGCTTACGGGGGTGGGAGTGTCCCAAAACTGGACAGATTTGCATTTCCAGGAAAAGCCGATGGCCTTTGTTGGTGGGTACTCGAAGTGGCTAAGTTTTGATTTGCCAATGCCAAGTGCGCCTTGAAGGCGCACGATTCCGGCGATGCACGTGCCCCTCACGCCAGCCCTCACCCGAGGGGATGGAGGGAGAGACGATGGCAGCCAATAGCGTAGCCGCAAGCCGCACTTGGTATAAGAGCAGTGGCGAGCCTCACTTTGGCCCGACGACTTTCCAGGAGGGATCGACCCAAGCTGGATTCAAATACCCTCCCCCGATGCAGTTGGTGCCATCCATGTACCAAACCGCCAATTCCCCGCAGGTATTTTGCAAGAGGATATCGGTCTTGCCATCCCCATTGATGTCCCCAGTGCCCACGATTTTCCAACTCGGGTCCAGGTAGGAGGGATTCAAATACCCTCCCCCGATGGCATTGGTACCATTCATGAACCAACAGGCCAATACCCCACAGGAATTTTGCCAGAGGATATCGGTCGTACCATCTCCGTTGAAATCCCCTGTACCAGCTAATCGCCAACTCGGGTCCAGGTAGGAGGGATTCAAATACCCCCCCCCAATGGTATTGGTACCATCCATGAACCAACAGGCCAATACCCCACAGGAATTTTGCCAGAGGATGTCGCTCTTGCCATCGCCGTTGAAATCTCCTGTGGCAGCTAATCGCCAACTCGGGTCCAGGTAATAGGGATTCAAATAGCCCCCCCCGACGGCATTGGTGCCCTCCATGAACCAGCTTGCCAACACCCCACAGGAGTTTTGCCAGAGGATATCGGTTTGGCCATCGCCGTTGAAATCTCCTGTGCCGGCGAATCGCCAGCTCGGGTCCAGGTAGGAGGGATTCAAATACGCTCCCCCGGTGCAATTGGTGCCCTGCATGAACCAACAGGCCAACTGCCCACAGGTATTCTGCAACCAGAGCGTCCAGGCGACCTGCTCGGTAATGCTCAGGAGGAAAGTGGTATTGGTGGTCAAACTGCTGACGACATTGCTGACGGTGATGGTGATGTCAACCTGGCCAGTCTGTCCCGACACGGGTTTAAGCGTGACGGTGCAATTGGTGCCGCTCTCGGTAATGCCGATATTGTTAGTCGTATTCGGCAACAGCGCCGGGTTGCTCGAACTGGCGGAAACAGTTAGGTTTGACGCAGTGGTCGAGGGGTCGTTGATGGTGAAGGGAATCGTCAACTGCGCCCGGTTCGTTGTCATGGTCTGGGGCGCGATGGCAGATACTGCCGGGGACGTGTTCGCCGGCCTGGCTGCCGCCACCGTCACATTTGCGGCGGTGGAGGCCACCGTGCTGCCGGAATCATAAACGGCTTGCGCTGTCAGAGTGTAGCTGCCGGCGCTCACGTTGGTCCAGGCGAAACTGTAGGGGGCGGAGGCGTCCGCGCCGAGCAAGGTCGCGCCGTTGTAGAACTGGACTTGGGTAATGGTGTGTCCATTGGCGGTGACGGTGGCAGCCAGGTTAATGGTTGCAGGCGCAGCGTAACTGGCGCCGTTGGCCGGTGCGGTCAGCGCGATGGACGGCGGCGTCACGTTGGTCACCGTCACACTTGCGGCGGTGGAGGCCACCGTGCTGCCGGAATCATAAGTCGCCTTTGCCGTCAGGCTGTAGCTGCCGGCGCTCACGTTGGTCCAGGCGAAACTGTAGGGGGCGGAGGCGTCCGCGCCGAGCAAGGTCGCGCCGTTGTAGAACTGGACT
>Ga0187872_10001638_pt1 | contig 22127 bp, 22 predicted proteins | sample June2016WEW_16_4_FD_132973 | JGI IMG/M metagenome (GOLD analysis project Ga0187872, IMG submission 132973) | Peatland microbial communities from SPRUCE experiment site at the Marcell Experimental Forest, Minnesota, USA - June2016WEW_16_40 | ecosystem: Environmental > Terrestrial > Soil >...
GATGTTGTGCTAACTCTCTTCATGGCGTTGCTTTCCTTTCGTGGAATCAGCACCCCAAGCCTAACGGCTCAAGGCGAGCAACGCCGCTCCTCCTATTTCAACATTCGCCGGGGCGATCCCGAGCCAGACGCACCCCTTCCGTAGAGGTAGACGTTTCGGCAGAGAGGGGCGGCCGTCTCGTCGGCTCGACCCAGACGATCAATGGCAGGCGGGTGATGGTCCAGAAACAGCGTGCGTTTGCTGTCTTCGTTAGTGAACGACCGGTGAAGAAATCCTGACTGAATAACCATCGGACGTCAGAGGGGCTAGTGATTGCGGAGCGTCACAGCGATCGTCGCGCATTTCGGTTGCCAGAACGAGCGTGATTTCGTCCTGGATGGCGAAAATCGCGCGGTCGTAACGTTCCGCCCACAGACTAAGTCCTCATAGGGAATCACCAAACGACCGGTTTGCGTCAGGCCTGCGAGGGTGTCACAGCGGGACGAGGCGAAGTCTTTTGCACCCCACGGTGGAAACGCACTTAAGGTGCCCAAGCGGGCCTCGAACCGCTTTCGAGTACTCCCCATTTTCGGCAGCGAAGCAGAATTTGACCCACGAGTAAATTAATGTATCGTGGCGTAAAAAGTGCCGCAGCTTTGCGACCTCAATTTTCGGATGGGATGGACCATGAACAAGCATTTCAGCGATTCCATGTTAGAGCCATTCTTGTCAGAACAGCAGCGCATGGTTCGCGACACGGCGCGCAGACTTGGACGAGAAGTCCTTGCCCCAACAGCAGCCGAGCGTGATCGCACTTCGGCGTGGCCGGCCAAGGAGCTGAGAGTTCTCGCCGCGCAGGGTTTCATGGGAATGACCGTTCCCGAGGAATACGGCGGCTCGGCATCTGGCTTTCTCGCCTATTGTCTCGCCATCGAGGAACTTTCCGCAGCCGACGGCGGCGTCGGAACGATCGTCCATGTTCACAATCTCGGCGCAGCTCATGTCATTGCGAAAAACGGCACTGCCGAGCAAAAACAGCGACTGCTTCCTAAACTTGCCTCCGGCGACAAGATCGGAGCTTTCCTGATTACCGAGCCGCAAGCAGGCTCCGAGACATCAGCGCTGCGGGCCTCGGCGCGCCTGGATGGCAATGACTTCGTAATCAACGGAACCAAACAATTCATCTCCAACGGCAGCGTGGCGGGCGTTGCGATCATCGTTGCACGCACGGATCAGAGCGCGGGCAAACGCGGCTTCACCACCTTCCTAGTCGAGCCGCCTGTGCAAGGCTACATCGTCAGTCGCATTGAGGACAAACACGGGCAACGAACCGCGCATACCGCTCAAATTCAATTGGAAGAGCTCCGCGTCCCGAAGGAAAACGTTCTGGGCACTATCGACGGCGGCTACGGCATCATGATGTCAGGTCTCTCCGATGGCCGCATCGCTATTGCCGCGCAGGCGGTCGGCATCGCGCAGGCGGCACTCCAGGCGGCAACTCATTATGCGCGTGACCGTCAGGTCGCAGGCAGGCCGATTATGGAACTGCAGGGCGTGAGCTTCGCTCTCGCCGATATGGCGGCGCAAGTCGATGTTGCCCGGCAATATTATATTCATGCAGCGCGCTTGCTCGAGGCCGGCCTGCCCTGCGCAAAGGAGGCCGCGATCGCGAAGCTGTTCGCCAGCGAAATGGCAGAGAAGGTGTGCTCCGAGGCACTGCAGATCCACGGCGGATACGGCTACCTTCGGGATTTCCCGGTCGAACGCTACTGCCGCGACGTCCGTGTCTGCAAGATCTACGAGGGTACCAGCAATATCCAGAAACTGATCATCGCCCGTAAACTTTAATTTCTGATGGGTGCGTAAGTTGATGAGAGGCTTCCGAATCAGGTCCATTGGGCTGGTATCCAGGATTGATGTTTTCGATCTGAAATATCCAGGAGTACTAAGTGGCGCGCAGTGATCGACAGCTTACGACGTGGGATGAAACCGTTCAGACCCGCGATCAGCAGTTCAACCTTAAGCGCACCGCGCTATTGAAAGAGGCGGCGCGGGCATTCAGTTCGCAAGGCTATCACGCGACGTCGCTCGACGATGTTGCAAAGACGCTCGGTGTGACTAAACCCGCGCTGTACTATTACATCAAGAGCAAGCAGGAAATCCTGTTCGAATGCCATATGCTTTCGCAGGATCTCGGCGAACGTGCGTTCGAATATGCATACAAGAACGGTAAAACCGGCCGCGAAATCCTGCTGTTGTTTGCCCAGCAATTCATCGAGTCACACAACAGCGAAATCGGTGCTTGCGCGGTCCTAGTCGAATTCCAAGCGCTCGATGCCGCCAACCGCAAGATTGTCGCCACCCGCCGCGACAAAGCGCAATTTCAAATGCAAACCATTATAGAAAAAGGCATAGCCGATGGCAGTATTCGGCAGGTCGATCCAAAGTTGACCGTGTTCTTCTTTATGGGCGCGGTAAACTGGATGGCGCGGTGGTTCGATCAGGACGGACCAAAGAGCGGCGCGGAGATCGCGCAGGTTTTTGCTGACCTTCTAGATCACGCCGTAGCGGCTTGAAGCGGGTTCGGACGAACAGCTGAGAACGCTCTAGTTAGGTAGCCTACGTGCAAATCGTTCCTGGCTTGCGGAGCGCGCCGCATTATACTGATGCAACATGCGTTCGACGACGGCGGCGGCAGGTTCGACACATTCGACATCGCCGACGCCCTGACCTGCGCTCCAGATATCCCGCCACGCCTTGAGCGTCTCGACTTCCTTCAGGAGATTAAATCCGTCATGTTTAGCTCCCGGCTTGAAACCGCTGCGTTCCAGGCTCTTGCGGAGCATGTTGGCGGGGATACCGGTAACTTCGGCTGTCAATTGGATGTCGTCGGCGTTGCTCTCGATCAGCATCTGCCGATAGTCATCCGCCGCCATGCTCTCCGTCGCCGCAATGAAGGGTGTGCCAGCATAAGCAAAGTCGGCGCCTAGCTCTTCCGCAACATGGATCAGGCGGCCGTTCGAGATCGCACCGGCAAGGACAAGCGGCCCGGCGAAGAATTTGCGAACGGCGGTGACAAACGCGAACGGGTTAAGCCAGCCGGTATTGCCGCCAGAGCCGCCGCACAACAAGATCAAGCCATCGACGCCGGTTTCGGCTGCGCGGCGAGCATGCTTGAGCGAAGCAACGTCGGAGAAAACCAAGCCGCCATAGCCTTTTATCGCAGCAACGATGTGATTCGGATTTCCCACACTAGCGATCACCAGCGGCGCCTTATATTTGACAACCAAACCGAGGTCTTCCTCCAACCTGGTGTTCGTTGGATGTACAATCAGGTTCGCGGCATAGGGAGCAGAGCTGTTCTTTAGCTCAGCATTTATCCTCGCGAGCCACTGATCGAGGATTGCCGTCGTGCGCGCGTTGAGGGTGGGAAACGAGCCGGCTACGCCAGCTTTGGAGCATGCGATGACGAGGTCGGGTCCCGATACCAGAAACATGGGACCGACCAAAATGGGCAATTTGAATTGCGGACGCAGTTTCGTTGCAAGATGGGGATCGCCAAGCATGTTTTGTCCGCCGCGAAGTGGTTACCGTTGGAGTGCAAGATATAATTTGACTTGAAAGTAAATAGTATGTCTCAATGGTCATACACAAGCAAAATAACTAGGCCCGTTTCGCGATAGGCGCGCCTTGAGGGAGGGAGGATGCATGCACGCCGAACCGGCGATACGCGCGGAACCGGGTTTAAACGGCACGCGGCCGGTCCTCACCGTCGACCGGTTGCGAATATCGTTTGGTGGCGTTGTTGCGCTCAACGATGTTTCGATCGAGATCCGGCGAGACGAGCTCGTCGCAATCATTGGTCCTAATGGCGCTGGCAAAACTTCCCTAATGAACTGTATGAGCGGCTTTTACCGGCCGCAACAGGGCCGCATCATCTTCGATGGCGAACAGATGGTCGGCCGCAGCGTTCACCACATCGCGCGATCGGGGTTGGCGCGGACCTTTCAAGGAACACACATTTTTCCCGGCATGACAGTAATCGAGAACATCATGATTGGACGGCACATGCATATGCGCAGTTCGATCCTACAGGCTTTCGTTCATTTTCACTGGGCCCAAGACGAAGAAACCCGGCACCGCGAAGTAGCCGAGGAAATTATCGAATTGCTTGAAATCGAACCGATCCGCCATCGGCCGGTCGGCACGCTTGGGTACGGCCTGCGCAAGCGCGTCGACCTCGGCCGTGCGCTCGCGCAGGAGCCTAAAATCCTTCTGATGGACGAGCCGATGGCCGGGATGAACAACGAGGAAAAGGAAGACCTTGCCCGCTTCATCCTGGATGTGCGCGAAGCGCGCGGCATCCCCGTGGTTCTCGTCGAGCACGATATGGGGGTCGTCATGGACCTTGCCGACCGCATTTACGTACTGGATTTCGGTAAAATGATCGCGGTTGGATCTCCGGCGCAGATCCAGTGCGATCCGCTGGTCATGAAAGCTTACCTGGGCGAGAAATGACGGTGGCCGCTATCGCAATACGAACATTGCCGCAAACATTTGTCGCCCGGGCGACGCTCGAGCCAGACCGGCTGATCGCACGTCACAAATGCCGTGGGATCTGGCGCGAGTTCCGATACAGCGATGTGCTGGAGCGCGTGCGCAACCTGGCGCTCGGCCTACAGGCGATGTCCTTCTCACGTGGTGAAACGGTCGCCATCATCGGGGAGAACGAGCCTGAGAATTTCTGGGTGGAACTTGCGGTGCTCGCTATCGGCGGTAAAGTCGTCTCACTCTACCCCGACCTCACGGTCTCCGAGATCGATTATCTGCTCAACGACAGCGAAGCAGTTTACCTCGTTGCGCAGGATCAGGAGCAGGTCGACAAGGGACTCGCGGCGCTCAATAGCGTGCCAAAGTTACGACGAGTAATCTATTGGGATGACACCGGAATGTGGTCCTACCGGCAGGCAAGCCTCATGAAACTCGAGGAGATGGAGGCCGAAGGCCGCAAACGCAACGCCGCGGACCCCGGACTTTTCAATAGCCTAGTCGATCAGGGAAAGGCCGACGATATCGCAGTTCTTTCCTACACGTCCGGTACGACCGGGCGTCCCAAAGGCGTCGTTCTCACGCACCGCTACCTGATAGACAATGCGCATCGGCTGGTGAACGGGACCGAAGTCTCGCCGGGGATGGAATACCTTACCTATATCGCGCCGGCCTGGGCGACCGAACAATTGTTCGGCATTACGATTGGCGTAACGCTGCCGCTGGTGGTCAATTTCCCGGAATCCCCGGAGCAGGTTCTGGCCAATCTGCGCGAAATTGCCGTCGAGCTGATGGTGTTCGCGCCCAGGCAATGGGAGAGTCTGGCGTCCATCATCCAGGCGAGAATGCTCGACGCGGGCCCGGTCCGCCGACGCATCTACGAATGGGGCGTCGAGATCGGTCGCAAGGTCAATGTCGCGCGGCTCGACGGCAAGCCGGCTCCGATAGGCGCGCGCTTGGCGTTTCCCCTTGCGGACGCCTTAGTATTGAAGCCATTGCGCGACAAGCTTGGCCTCACACGCTTGAAGGTTGCGCTGAGCGGCGGCTCCACCATGGCCCCCGACGTGTTCCGGCTGTTTCACGCTATCGGCGTGCCGCTGCGCAATCTGTATGGCTCCACCGAGGTCGGGATCATGACGATCCACCAGGGCGAGCGCTACGATCTAGAAACCGTTGGTCATTGGCTCCAAGCCCACCCGGAGACGCCGCCGTTGGAATGGAAGGTTTCGCCAAGCGGCGAACTGCTGGTGCGCGGTGGAGCTTTCTTTCAGGGTTATTTCGGCAAGCCCGACAAGACCGCCGAACGTATCGACGGCGGCTGGTATCGCACTGGTGATGCGGTGTCGATCACCCCGTCGGGCGAGCTTGTATTCCTCGAGCGTATAGAGGATCTCGCCAAATTGAGTTCCGGCCAAAGCTACCCACCGCAATTCATCGAAACACGGCTTCGCTTCAGTCCTTTCATCAAGGACATCATGACGCTGGGAGACGCGTCCCGCGACTACATCGGCGCATTGATCAATATCGACATGGGTGTGGTTTCGCGGTGGGCGGAAGAACGCAAGCTCGCTTATTCGACGTTCGCCGATCTGTCGCAGATGACGGCAGTAGCCAATCTCATCCGTCAGGAAATCGACCGCATCAACAAATTCCTTCCAGTCCACGCCCAGATTCGTCGCTTCGCGAATTTTCCCAAAGAACTTGATCCCGATGAGGGCGAATTGACTCGCTCCCGAAAGCTGCGCCGTGAATTCCTATTGCAACGTTATGCGGAGCTAATCGATGGACTTTATGCTGGTGCGGAACGCGTGGCCCTTTCGATCCCGGTTACCTACCAGGACGGACGGCGGGGAACGATGACAGCCAGTGTACTGATCCATTCTGTAGATGCGACGCCTCTTAGTAACACGGTCGCGCCACCGCAGCGTCAAATGGCCAGCGCATCATGATTGATTTCCTCAATTATCTGATCAACGGTTCGCTGGTGGGACTCCTCTACGCGCTAATAGCTATGGGCTTCATCGTAATCTATCGCGCCTCGAAGGTATTCAATTTCGCGCAAGGCGAACTGGTCGTATTCGGCGGCTTTATCGTCTGGTGGATGGTGATCCAATCGGGCCTGCCATTGGCCGTCGCGCTTACGCTGGCTATGGTGCTTTCCGCATTATTCGGCCTCGCCATCGAACGTATCTTTTTCTCTCGTCTGGTCGGTGAATCCGGCTTCGCGATGGTGATGGTGACGATCGGCCTCTTGATTCTGATCAGGGGTTTGATCCTCGTCGTGTTCGGACCCCAGGTCCGACCGTTCCCCATTATCTTCCCGCTAAGGCCGGTAATCCTCGGCGATATCCTGATTCCCCGATCGTTGCTTATCGGCGCGGTGATAACAGTGATCGTGGGGTTGGGCCTGTCCTGGTTTTTCAATAGCACCCGCGCTGGCCTCAAAATGACGGCTGTCGCTGAGGATCATCAGGTCGCTTTGTCGATGGGAATTTCGGTCAAGCGCTCGATCGCGTTCGCCTGGGCGCTAGGCGCGGTCTTGTCCACGCTTGGCGCGATCATCTACCTCAGCGGCAAGTCGCTGAGCTTCCTGGCGTCGGACATTGGTCTTTCGGCGCTGCCGGTGGCTTTGCTTGCCGGTTTTGAATCAATCGCCGGCGTATTGCTGGCCGGCCTCATCGTCGGCGCCTTCCAAGGATTGGTGACGGCGTATGTCGACCCGGTGATTGGCGGGGCCGTCGGTTCGGTATTTCCGTTCGTGATCATGCTTGTCATACTATTTATCCGTCCGACCGGAATGTTCGGGTGGAGAACGATCGAGAGGGTTTGAAAGGTGGATCCGGCAGGCATTTTCGCAACCAGCTTTGCTCGCGATGCGGCGTTGATCCGCACGCGTCCGCAGCAGATTGCCCTCATTCTGTTTCTGCTCTTCCTGATGGCCATACCGGTCCTGTTCGGACCACGTCTGCTCGCGATCTCGACGCTGATCCTGATCTCGTCGGTGATTGTGCTTGGCTTGCAGATTACCACCGGCTATGCTGGTCAGATCAATCTTGGGCAGGCCGCCTTCATGGGGGTCGGCGCCTACACTAGCGGCTTTCTGGCCACCAAACTGGGGTTGCCGTTCTGGGCGACGATTCCCCTTGGTGGCTGCTCGGCTGCGGTATTTGGATTTATTTTCGGGCTGTCTGCCGTCCGCATCAAGGGCTTTTATCTGGCGCTGACGACGATCGCCGCACAATCGCTGTTTCACTTCTTCGTTCTGAATCTGCCATGGTTCGGCGGCTCGAACGGATTGACGCTTGATCCCGCCAGCCTGTTCGATTTCACATTTTCTTCGGATATCTCGCTTTACTATCTCTGCCTGGCTGTCGCAGCCATCATGACCTACGGCGCCTACGGCATCGTGCGCGGGCGGCACGGGCGAGCCTTTGTGGCGGTGCGTGACGACGATGTCGCAGCCGGCATTATGGGCATCGACGTCGTGGCCACCAAGGCGACGGCATTTCTGGTCGGGGCCTTCTATGCCGGCGTTGGCGGCGGATTGTGGGCCTATTTTGTCCGCTTTGTCGCGGTCGATCAGTTCACGCTGTTCAATTCGATCTGGTTTATCGCGATGGTGATCGTCGGCGGGATGGGGTCGATCACCGGAGCTCTTGTCGGCGTCGTCGTCATCAAATGTATTCAGGAAGGCTTCGTGTCGCTGGGACCGTCCGTGGTGGCGCAATTTCCATCCATCGGCGGCGACGTTGTATTTGCCCTGATGAACGTGTTTCTCGGCACTGTCATCGCGGCATTTCTGATCTTTGAACCACGGGGCCTGATGCATCGCTGGAATATTCTGAAGGTTTCTTATCGGATGTGGCCATTTCCATACTGAAATCAACGAAGCCGCCACAAGGCGGTGACCTGACAACACAACAACATCGGGAGGACGTGAAATGAAGAAGCTGATGTCTAAGTGGATCGCGGGCGCCGCGGCGATCGTCGCCGTCAGCGCTCTTGCACCCGCCGCTTCGGCGGAAACGACCTATAATATTGCATCGATCGCTGATTTCACGGGCCCCTACGCCGACATCATGAAAGACTTGGTCGGCGCTCGCCATGCCGCCGTCGATTGGTGGAATGACGAGGTAGGCAAGAAAATGGGCATCAAGATTGCGATCAAGGATTATGACGCCCGTTACGATGCGGCGCAGACCGCGAGCCTGTGGCCGGGGATTAAGGCCGAACTTAATCCTGTTGCTGTGCTTGGTGTCGGCGGACCAGACGTCGCCGCATTGCAGGGTCGGCTTCCGACCGACAAGGTGCCAATGTTCATGTCGACCGCAGCATATGGCTTCGCCTGGAAGCCGGATCCCTGGATCTTCAACCCGCGTCCGACCTACGGCCATGAAGCGGCGGCATTCTTCGAGTGGTTCCGGAGCTCGCGCGGAATCAAGGCGCCGCTGAAGATTGCAATCATTTCCTCCGAAGCCTCACCCGCCTATGTCGATATTGCGAAGGGCGCCCAACAATATGCGAAGGAAAATCCCGACAAGGTCGAACTCGTCGAGACGGTCTTTACTGAGGTGCAGCCGACCGACCTGACGACCCAGGTTGGCCGGCTGATCCGCAAAGGCGCGCAAGTGATCGATATTCAGACCAACACGGCCGCCGTAGTGGCGACCAAGCGTGCGCTCCAAGCGCTTGGCAACACCGACGTCGCCATCATGATGAGTTCGCACAATGGGCTGCTCGCTTCGGGTAAGGCGATCGGTGGAATCAAGGATTTGGAAGGCGACTATGAGGTCTATGGCATGGCGGTGCCGACCGAACAGAAGACCAATTCGCACGACTTCTGGGAATTGGTGGTCAGAAAATACAAAGCTCCGATAGGATGGTCGGTCGCTAGCGTCATGGGCTTCAATCAGTCGCTCGTTGCGTTGCGGGCGATCGAGGCGGCTGCCCGCAAGGTCGGCGCGGACAAGGTGGACGGAGATGCCGTCCGCACTGCGCTGATGGCGACGCCGCTTGCGAGCGATCAGACTTTCGGGTTTTTGCCGAATCTGAGCTACACCAATGAAGCGCCGTTCCCCGTTTCAGGGCTGACCGTCAATATCGCCACGATCAAGGACGGCAAATACGTCATCGCCGCCGAAAACGCGCCGGTCCCCGTGATTACCAAGTGGTGACCCTTTAGCCAGCCGGAGCGCGGGAGCGCTTCGGCTGCGGAGTTGTCGATGCTCGCGCTCAGCAACGTCGAAGTTCTCTATAGCGACGTCATCCTCGCGGTGAAGGGCATTACCCTCACCGTAGCCAAGGGGTCATGCGTGACCCTTCTTGGCGGCAATGGTGCCGGCAAATCGACCACGCTCAAATCGATTTCGAACGTGCTCAAAACCGAAGATGGCAGAGTGACCTCGGGTATGATTTCGTTTGAGGGTTCTCGCATCGACGGCGGTGATCCGGCAGAGATCGTTCGCAGCGGCATCATCCATGTTATGGAAGGCCGCCGCGTTCTCAGCCACCTGACGGTCGAGCAGAACTTGATCGCGGGCGGTCATTTGGAGCCGTCCACGCAGGCGATGCGTCGCCGGCTTGATGGTGTCTACGACCGGATCAAGCGCCTTGCTTCTCTGAGATCGCGCACGACCGGCTACTTATCCGGCGGTGAACAGCAGATGGTCGTGATCGGCCGTGCCCTAATGGCGAACCCCAAGCTCATCATGATCGACGAGCCCTCTCTTGGTCTCGCTCCGATGATGGTCGATGAGGTGTTCGGCATATTGCACTCTTTGAAGGACGATGGCCTAACGCTTTTGATTGTTGAGCAAAACACCCGCGTTGCGCTGGATCTTGCCGATTTCGGGTACGTCATGGAAGACGGGCGCATCGTGCTTGAAGGCAACGCTGCCGACCTCCGCGCCAACGAGGATATCCGCGAATTCTATCTCGGCCTCAATCTGGAAGGCGAGCGCAAGAGTTATCGCAATATCAAGCACTACCGGCGCCGCAAGCGATGGCTCGGATAGCCGACATGCTGAGCGCAGTTCAGCGACCGGTGAACGACGGCTTGCGCTTTTCCTCGAACGCAACAAGCCCCTCTTTCATGTCGTGGCTATGGGCATGGACTTCGCTCGCAAGCAGTTCGAGTCTCAGCGCAACGTCTTTTGGCTGTTCGAGACCGTCCGCGACCAGTGCCTTCATACGTCGGAGCACCAGCGAGCTCTTGGTCGCAAGCTTGGCGACAAGGCGATCGACCGCCGCCGTCAGGTCCGCGTCGTCGACGACCTCGTTGACGAGGCCGCACGCCACAAGTTCCTCGGCCGGCAGGAAATCGCCGGTAAACAGCAGATATTTTGCTCGGGTCGGACCAATCTTTCTCGGCAATCGTACCGAGCTGCCGCCGCCCGGCAGAAGACCGAAATTGGCATGCGCGTCGCCAAGCTTCGCCGACCGCGCAGCGATCACCAGATCGCAGCACAACACGAGTTCCAGCCCACCAGCTAGTGCCAACCCGTTCACCGCGGCGATCACTGGACGTGGGCAGGTTTCCAGCCGCGCCATCATGTCGAGGACCGTGTCGAGAAAACGCGCCGTGGCGGTTTCATCACCTTGCGTGGCTTTATTGACGTATTTCAGGTCGGCGCCAGCGCAAAAGGCGCGCCCGGTCCCCATCAACACCACAGCTTTAATTTCAGGGTCGTCTGCACGCGCCAGGGCAGTGGTAATTCCCGCGACCATATCTGGGGTGATTGAATTAAGCGCCATCGGTCGATTTAAGGTGACCCACACTGCATTGGCCCGCACTTCCACCAGAACACTTTCGCCCGGCACATCGGTCCCTGAGTTTGTCATTGGCCTCGATCCAACAAGTATTTGACTTTTAGGTCAATAGATCATTTATTGAGTAGAATTATAGACCACGAAATAAATTCCACAAGCTCTTACTGTGCGTCTGGGAAAAGGCCGTCATGTTGCAGCTTGAGGGGATACGCATCGTCAGCCTGGCTGAACAGTATCCCGGACCATATGCGACGCTGCTGCTGGCCGATCTCGGGGCGGACGTCATTCTCGTGGAACGTGCGGGTGTTGGCGACCCTGCGCGACAGTTTCCAGCGTTCCATGCCGCCCTAAACCGAAACAAGCGATCGGTCGCGCTGGATCTCAAGACCGACAAAGACAAGCAACGGTTTCGCGATCTCGTGGCCTCCGCTGACGTCCTGCTTGAGGGCTATCGCCCTGGTACCATGGCGCGGCTTGGCTTGGGATATCAGGCAATGGTCTCGGTCAATCCTGGATTGGTCTACGCTTCGATTTCCGGTTTCGGGCAGACCGGTCCTTACCGCAATCGGCCTGCACACGACCTCTCCTACCAGGCGCTTGCAGGATTCCTGCACCGTCAGGCTGCAACCCGCTCGACACAGATTCCTAGCGACATCGCCGTTGGCGACTTGTCGTCGGGCATGTTTGCCGCGTTGGGTGTGCTTGCGGCGCTATTGGCACGGGGGCGCACCGGAAGAGGCACTTATATCGACGTTTCGATGACGGACGGGTTGGTATCGTGGATGTCAGTCATGGTTGGTCCGGCGATGAACGGAGAACCACTCGCCAACATCGCGGCTGAGCCGGCCTATGGCCTGTTCGAATGCCAGGATGGAAAGCTGCTGTCATTGTCGATCGCGCACGAAGATTGGTTCTGGAAACCGATGTGCATGCTGTTCGGGATGAATGATGTTGCTGGTCTGAAGCGCGCGCAACGAACCCAGCGCGAAGCCGAATTGGTCACGTGCATCGGCAAGGCTATCGCCGCCGCGCCGCGCGCTAAATGGGCCGAAAAGCTTGATGCCGCCGGCATTCCGTGGGGCCCCGTCAATGCAATTGACGAGGTCGCGTGCGATCCGCATTTCGTCGAGCGCGGGCTGTTCAGGGATGTAACCGAAGTCGGCGGCAGGCACCGCCGTTACGTCGCACAGCCATTGATTTTCAATGGTCATCATCCGGGACCGACACGAGGCGTACCTGCGCTCGGCGAACACACCGAAGAGGTGCTCTCAGAACTGTCGATACGCCCGAAGCGCAACACCTGAAAACGGGAGCCGCCAAAATGGAAGACGTTTACGTCGTGGGAGTCGGCATGACGCCGTTCGGCCGTATGCTCGACAAGGACATCAAGACGATGACGAAAGAGGCGGTTAATGCGGCACTCGAGGATGCCGGTCTCGACGCGCCTGCATTGGAGGCCGCGTATTTCGCCAATGCTTCGCAGGGGCACATGGAAAAGCAGCACATGGTACGCGGCCAGATCGCGCTGCGGTCGATGGGCATCGGGCAGATCCCGGTCGTCAATGTCGAAAACGCCTGCGCCAGCGGCAGTTCCGCGCTCAATCTGGCCGTCAACTTCCTCAAGGCGGGCGAAGGAGATATTGCGCTGGCGGTCGGCGCCGAAAAGATGTTTTCGAAAGATCGGGATCTGATGTTCGGCGCCTTTGACGGCGCTTGGGATGTCAGCCGCAAAGAGGAAATCGGCGAGCGGCTGATGAAGCTTGGCGCGGGCGTCGACGTGCCACCTGGCACCACCTCCGACAAGCCCTACAGCGTGTTCATGGATGTCTATGCGGCGTTCTCCCGCTATCACATGGCACGATTCGGAACGACGCAGCGCCAGATCGCCGCGGTTGCAGCAAAAAATCACAAGCACTCCGTGGAAAATCCGCTGTCGCAGTTTCGTAACTCATATTCCATCGACGAGGTGCTGAGCGCGCCGCCGATCACCTACCCGCTTACGCTGCCGATGTGCTCGCCGGTATCCGACGGCGCGGCGGCAGTCGTGGTGGCGACCGCAAAGGGTTTGCAGCGTTGCGGTATCGATCGGTCGCGCGCGATCCGGGTATTGGCATCGGTGGTCCAGACCGGCAGCGATCGCGACCCTTCGGAGGTCGAAAACCACTGCACCGCGCGCGCCGCGAGACGCGCCTACGAAAAAGCGGGCGTAGGTCCAAACGATATCTCGGTCGCCGAAGTGCATGACGCTACCGCGATGGGCGAAATCATCCAGATCGAAAACCTCGGCCTTTGCGTTTTCGGCGACGGCGGCGCTATCAGCGAACGCGGCGAAACCGCGATTGGCGGCCGTATTCCAGTCAATCCGTCAGGCGGACTTGAATCAAAAGGGCATCCGGTCGGCGCTACCGGCCTCGCCCAAGTTTACGAGCTTGTCGCCCAACTGCGTCAGGAGGCCGGGACGCGCCAGGTCGACGGTGCGCGGATCGCAATCGCCGAAAACGGCGGCGGCCTACACGGCATCGAGGAAGCGGTCGCGTGCATCACCATCCTGGGCAAATAGTAAACAACGAGGCTAATTCATGGACCTGCAGGGCAAGATCGCTGTCGTGACTGGCGCGGCCTCGGGATTGGGGCTCGCGAGCAGCAAGGTGCTCGCGGCCGCCGGCGCGCGGATCGCCGGGTTTGATCGTGACGAAAACAAGCTAGGCGCGCTAAAGGAGGAACTGGGCGACGCCTGTCTGACGCGCGTCGTCGATGTCGCTGATGAGGCGAGCGTGAAGGACGGGATCGCCGCAGTTGTCGCTGCATTCGGCGGCGTTCATGTCGCGGTAAATTGCGCTGGCGTCGCGGATGCGGCCAAGACCGTGTCGAAGGGCAAACCATTTCCGATCGCCACTTGGAACAAGGTGATCGCAATTAATCTGACCGGCACCTTTAACATCATCAGGTTTGCCGCTCTGGCGATGACCAAAAACGCCCCTGACGTCGAAAGTGGCGAGCGCGGCGTCATCGTCAACACCGCTTCGGGCGCGGCATCGCAGGGCCAAATCGGACAAGCCGCCTACAGTGCAAGCAAGGCAGGCGTGATCGGCTTGACTTTGCCGGTGGCGCGTGACCTGGCGCCGCAGTGCATCCGGGTCGTATCGATCGCACCGGGCCTATTCGACACCGCAATGGTTGCAGGCATCCCCGACAACGTCTCACAGTCTATCATAGATCGCATGATCCTCTATCCGAACCGGATGGGACGGCCGGTCGAATTCGCACGGCTGGTGCAACATATTGTCGAGAACTCCTACCTGAACGCAACGACGCTCAATTTAGATGCGGGCGCCCGCATGCAGGCCCGCTGACGAACATTCCTCGCTCGGCAATCGGTATCCAACACGCTGCCTGATCGACTCCGCCAACGTGCGCGCCGTGCCAAAGAGCGCGGCCAAAACAGAGCAAAAGCTCGCATTTTGCAGAACCTCAAACGTCCAGACTTCCGTTCCTCATGCCCATCTTGACGCCTTCAAGTTTCTGACCCTCCTCGTGCCAATGGTAGATGAGCGGAGGAGCCTCCTTGATCAGCGGAAGTTGGCCAATGACCTCCGCTAACTTGTTATGAAAAATCGGCATATCAGACCTCGACTATTGCGAAGACACTAAAAGGTGTACCTATCAATGGAAGGCGAATTCGGCTTAAGGCGGCAGATGTTCAAGGCGGGTGTTCGAGCGGATGAGAATTTTTTTAATTCCTTCTGCCACCCTTGCGCCTTGTGATGGAAGGACGGCGGGTCCTGCACCACATGACAATCGAGCAGAACCTCATCGTTGGCGGAAATCTCGCGCCCTCGGCCCGAGCCATACGCCAGCGCCTCGCTTGGGTCTACGACCGCATCAAGACGCGCGCGGCTGGCTATCTCTCAGGCGGCGAGCAGCAGATGATGGTGATCGGCCGAGCGATGATGGCCGATCCCAAGCTGATCATGATCGACGAGCCCTCGCTTGGCCTCGCACCGACGATGGTCGCGGAAGTGTTCGAGCTGCTAAAGCGCCTCAAGCGCGATGGGCTTACGCTCTTCATCGTCGAGCAGGACACGCGGGCGGCCCTCGACATCGCCGATTACGACTATGTCATGGAAAGCGGACGTATCGTGCTCGAAGGCTCCGCAGCCGAGCTCAAGGCGAACGAGGACGTCCGCGAGTTCACCTCGGCCTCAGTCTCAAGGGCGAACGCAAGAACCACCGCGACATCAAGCATTATCGCCGCCGTAAGCGCTGGCTCGGCTGAGCGGCGGCGGCACAGGAGAACGGCATGACCATGCGCGAGGCGAGTGGTGAATTGCTCCTGCGGCGGCAAGACGGCGCGGTACTGACGCTATGCCTCAACCGCCCGCAGGCCGGGAACAGCCTGTCGCGGCCGATGATCGAGGCCCTGCAGCGCGCGCTCGACACCGCGGGCGAGGACGAAGGCGTCAACGTTGTCGTCATCGAGGCTGCCGGCGAAAAGGTGTTCTGCGCCGGGCATGACCTCAAGGAATTTCTCGACAACAACTCGCCGAAGTTCTCCAAGACGATCGCCAGCGAATGCAGCCGCATGATGCAGACGATCGTGGCGCTTCCGAAGCCGGTCATCGCCAAGGTGGCGGGCGTAGCAACCGCGGCAGGCTGTCAGCTGGTCGCAGCCTGCGACCTCGCGGTTGCCGCCGACACGTCGCGGTTTGCGACGCCGGGCGTCAATATCGGTTTGTGGTGCTCGACGCCGATGGTGGCGCTCAGTCGTGCGATCGCGCCCAAACATACCATGCAGATGCTGCTGACCGGCCGGATGATCGACGCGGAGACGGCGCTGCGCTTCGGGCTAGTCAACGAGACGGTGCCGCGCGATCGTCTCGACGCGAGGACTCGCGAGTTGGCCCAAGAAATCGCGAGCAAATCGCAATACACGGTCGCCCTTGGCAAGGCGGCCTTCTATCGCCAACTCGGCCTCGACCTTGCCAGCGCCTACGATTACGCGTCCGAGGTCGTGGTGAGGAACATGATGGCGGAGGACGCGGCCGAAGGTATCTCCGCCTTCGTCCAGAGGCGCCAGCCGGTATGGAAGAACCGTTAGCAAAGGGCCGCTTCCCATGTCCAAACCGCTCGACGGCATCGTCGTCCTGAGTCTTGCAGAGCAGTATCCGGGTCCCTACGCGACGCGCCTTGACGCGCACACTGACGAGGTTCTCGGCTGAGCCATGGGCATCCGCGATTTCACGCTCGCCGACACGATCCGGCGCAACGCCGTGCTCTTTCCCGACCGTCCCGCCTTCATCGCCGAAGGCCGGCGCATCAGCCATCGGGTCCACCACGAGCGTGTGGAGCGGCTAGCCGGCGGCCTCGCTGCTTCGGGCGTCGTCGCCGGCGACCGCGTCGCCGTGCTGTCGCAGAACAACCTCGAACTCACGGAGCTCTATGGCGCCGCCGCCTGGCTAGGCGCAATCCTGCTGCCGCTCAACTGGCGGCTCAGCGTCGACGAGATCACATACGTGCTCGCCGACGGCGCGCCGCGTGTCGTGATCGTCGGGGCCGAGTATCAGGAGCTGCTCGCCGGGCGCGCGGCCGAGCTGTCGCCGGTCCAGGCATGGTTCGCGCTCGGCCAGGCGAGCGCGCCCTTTCAGCCGTTTGCGACGCTCGCGGCGGGCGTAGCGGCACGCCAGAACGAGTCAATTCGCGCAGACGACGGCTTTGTCATCATTCACACCGCGGCCGTAGACGGCCGGCCACGCGGCGCCCTCTTGTCGCATGGCGGTCTCCTCGCCGCCAGCCTGCAGGTCGGCGGGCTTTGGTCGCTGAGCGAACGGGATGTTAATCTCGGCGCTCTGCCGCTCTTTCACCTCGCGGGACTCGGAATGATGCTCGCCGCGCAGCAGGCCGGCGGCGCCTCGGTCATCCTCCCGAAATTCGAGCCCGGGTCCGCCGCGCAGGTCATTCAAAGCGAACGCCCGACCATCTTCGCCGAGTTTGCGCCGATGCTCAGCAGCCTTCTAGACAAGGCTGCGCAAGAAGGCGCTGATCTCTCCTCCCTGCGCGCCGTCACCGGACTCGACTCGCCCGAGACCATCGCCCGCTTCGAGTCCGTCTGTCCCGGCGCGCGGTTCTGGGCGGCATACGGGCAGTCGGAGCTGTCCGGGTTCGCTACGATGTCTCCATTCCGCGAACGGCCAGGTTCGGCCGGGCGTGCGACGCCGCTGACGCGCGTCGCCGTCGTCGATGAGTTCGACCAGGAGGTCCCGGCGGGAGGAGTTGGCGAGATCGTTGCGCGCGGTCCGATGGTCTTCAAGGGGTATTGGAACCGTGCCGACGACAACGCCGTCACCTTCCGCAACGGCTGGCATCATACCGGCGACATGGGTCGTTTCGATGCCGATGGGTATCTCTGGTACACCGGGCGCTCGCCGGCAAAGGAGCTGATCAAGTCTGGTGGCGAGAACGTCTACCCCGCAGAGGTCGAGCGAGAAATCGCGACACATGCGGCAATAGCCGAGGTGGTCGTCTTAGGCGTTGTCGATCCACAGTGGGGCGAAGCGATCAAAGCGGTTTGCGTTTGCAAGACCGGGCATACTGTTACCGCCAAGCAAGTGATCGATTTCGTCGGTGCAAGGATCGCGCGCTACAAGCGCCCGAAATATGTTGAGTTCGTCCATACAATGCCGAGGACGGCCGCGGGCACCATCGATCGTACTAAGGTGAAGGAGTTGCATGGTCGCGCTTAAGCCGACGACGGCTGGCGTGGCAAATCTGTTGAAGATGGAGGGATGGTCGATGCTGCACGAATATAAGCTTTTCATTGGCGGCGAGTGGAACGCAAGCTCAACGGGCGCGACATTTCCCGCTATGAACCCGTTCAATCAGCAGATTTGGGCCATCATCCCGGAAGCTAGCGATCCCGACGTACAATCGGCGGTGGCCGCCGCCCGGGACGCTTTCGTTAACAAATGGAATCTCACCAGCGGGCTCGAGCGGGCGACGCTGATCAATAAATTGGCCGGGCTGTTGGAAGAGAACGCGGATCGGATGTCGCTGTTGGAAAGTACCGACAACGGCAAAATCATCCGCGAGACGCGGTCCCAGATGCTGTTCGCCACCCGCGTTTACCGCTTCTTCGCCGGCTATGCTGACAAGCTCTGGGGCAACGTCATTCCGCTGGATCAACGCAATATCTTCGATTACACGGTCCGCGAACCGTATGGCGTGGTAGCGATCATAACGGCGTGGAACTCTCCGATGTCGTTGTTAGCTAACAAGCTACCCGCCGCACTTGCGGCCGGAAATTGTGTCGTTATCAAACCGTCGGAACACGCCTCGGCGACTACGTTGGAATTCTGCCGGCTCGTGGAAAAAGCGGGGTTCCCACCCGGCGTCATCAATGTAGTGACCGGCGACGCCAAGGTCGGGCGCGCTCTGGTGTCAGCGCCCGGTGTCGGCAAGATAAGCTTCACCGGCAGCCCGAATGCCGGCCGCGAGATCGCTGCGCTCGCAGCCAAGAATCTAGCGCCGGTAACACTGGAGCTGGGCGGTAAGTCACCGAATATTATCTTTGCCGATGCCGACATTGATAAGGCCGTTGTGGGAGCGCTTGCCGGCATTTTTGCCGCAACTGGGCAGACCTGTATTGCCGGCTCCCGCCTGCTGGTGCAGCGGCCGGTCTACGATGAAATCATCGAGCGTCTGGCGCAACGCGCGAAGAAGATTGTGCTCGGCGATCCGACGAAGGTCACGACCGAGATGGGGACCGCAGCCAATGAGCCGCAGTACCGGCGAATCCTCGATTTCATCGATGCCGGCAAAAAGGACGGCGCGCGTCTGGTAACCGGTGGCAGCCCTGCAAAGGGGGGCGAACTCGATAAAGGACTTTTCATCCAACCGACAATATTCGCGGATGTCGACAACAGCATGAAGATCGCTCAGGAGGAGATTTTTGGGCCGGTGTTGTCGATAATCCCGTTCGAGAGTGAGGAGGAGGCAGTCGCGATCGGCAACGGAACACGCTTTGGATTGGCCTCTGGCGTGTGGACGCGCGACTTGGCACGGGCCATGCGGATGATCCGGGCGCTTCGTACCGGCGTTGTTTGGGTGAACACCTATCGCATGGTCTCGGCGCAGGCGCCCTTCGGTGGCGTCAAAGAAAGCGGCTACGGGCGCGAACGTGGAGAACAGGGCGTTCTAGAGTTCACCACAATCAAGAATGTCATGATCGACTTCTCGAACGAAGAACGCGATCCATTCGCGGTCAAGACGTGAGCCGGAATCTACTTGCCATGATGAACTGATAAGCCAGTCTGCATCTGGGAAAACCGATGACATACCTGATCGCCGCCGATCTGGCGCGCGATTCGCCGGCCGTGCCGAGTGGTCAAGCCCGACACCGCGCAGCGGCGCGCCAGAGGCGCGGGGCTTGACGGCGAAGGTGCGGATTGAGCGATCATCCGTAGTGTCGCGACGCGCGGGCTCATCGGACACTGTCTGAGAGTTTGGGCGGCGGCGAAGCCGTGCGTCTGGTGCCAAAGTCACGCGATCCCGTGAGCCGGGCGCCACACATCGGGAACTTCTCGACCGGCCCGCAACCTACTTCTTCCGGAAGGAGTCGCGCGCCGCTTCGGCCGAGCGATAGGTTGCCGTGAGCTGGCTCTGATCAGCATCGGCGAAGGCGGTCGCGCAGTGTAGGGCGTTGGCCGTGGCGTTCACCGCCTCCTTGATCATGCGGACTGTTGGCTGCGGCATCGATAAAACTACTTCGGCCATCTCCAGCGCCTTCTCCACCGTTCGGCCATCATCAGCCAGCTCATCGACCAATCCCCAACTGAGCGCTTGAGCGGCGGGCATCTTCTCGCACATGATGGTGATACGCTTCGCGCGCGCTGGCCCGACCAAAGTGATGAGCCGTGGCAAGGCACCCCATTGCAGGTTCAAGCCGATCTTGACCTCCGGTACGTAGAGGTAGGCATCGCGCCCCAGCACACGCCAATCGCAGGCCAGCGCGATGGCGACGCCGGCGCCAACCGCCAGCCTTTCCATGGCCGCGATTGTGATCTGCGGCATCGCCTCCCAGGCTTTGCACAGTCGTACTCCGCCATAGGCGCGTTGTCGCCGTTTTAGATCGTCGGTCTCGCTGCGCCAACTATCGGTGGCTTTCAGATCGAAGCCGGCGGAGAAGGCATTTGGAGCGCCGGCGAGGACAACAGCGTGGGTTTCGAGATCGTCGGAAAACCCGCGCGCGACGTGGGTCAGCTCGATGACGAGCTTCTCATTAAAGGCGTTAAGGTTCATCTTGCGGTCGAAGCGCACGATAGCGATGCCACCATGCTTTTCGATGGTCACATGGTCTAGCTTCACAGTGCCGCCCCTCTCCATCCCCGCCTAAGTGCTAAGCGCCACATCGCACCTGCCGTGCTCTCGGCATCCGGGCGGTAACGATCACCACTTCACCGTCCGTCACGTCTTCTTCGTGCCCCCAATACGGATGAACGAACCGGGTCTGAACTCGTGCAGGCCCACATCCGTGAAACCGCCGCGCGGAAGAAGCCGATCACGTGTGTCTGCGAATGGGTAAGCCCGAGCGAATCGTCCACGGCCTGGCCGAGGCGGGCCTCCAGGCCACGTACGTCCGTCATTTGCCATCTCGCTGACGAGTTGCATTTTCCCCCTCCCGACAAGGCAAGAGAGCGTCGGACCCCAGCAATAGTCTTTCGGCTGTACCTGGGCCGACTTCGCCACAGGAGTCACGTGTGAAGTCGTACGGTTGTACCCCCGTGAAATGGCATCGCTTATACCTTCGGCGAAAGATCGAGTCGAACAATATCCTTCTGACCACCCTCGGCCGCCGGATACCGGCTGAGCACAAGAGGATCGTGGCCGGGCACAATATGGGAAGACGATGATGCCAGTTTATTCAATGTCTCATATCCGGCCAGTACATCGCCGACATTGTAGACCACCGGGAACGGCCGGCCCTGCTCAAAATTCGCATAGTAATGCGCAGCATCGGAAGCCAGCACGACCCACCCGCGCTTGGTCTGCACGCGCACGATCTGCAAACCACGCGAGTGGCCGCCGACCCAGTGAACGCTCAATCCCGGTGCAAGCTCGCTAGAGCCGTCGTGAAACTGAACCCGGCCTTCAAAAACCCGCCGCACCATCGTCGTTACATCGTCGACCTCAAAAGGATGGCGCAGCAGCTTTTGGCACATGCATCGAGCGGTGCAGTACTCCATTTCCTTGTCCTGCAGGTGGTAGCGCGCACGCGGGAACAGATCGTAATTGCCGGAATGGTCGTAATGCATATGCGTCACGATTACGTCTTCGACGGTCGCGAGATTTACGCCGATCGCCTTGAGCCCTTCGCCGACGGGCCGCACGATTTCGCGGTTACGCTTCTTGGCCATCGTCGCGTCGAAGCCGGTGTCGACGATGACGGTTTGGTCATTGCCGGCCACGACCCAGACGAAGAAATCCAATGGCATAGGTCCATCATGCGGATCGCCGCCAATAAAATTCTCCGAGGCACGGCGGTTCGCGATTTGGCCGTACCTTATCGCATAGATTGCATAATCCGACATACCGCCTCCTTAATGCCACCTGTAGGCATAAGTCACTGTTTCGGCTCACGGATAAAACGCGGCGCCGATCAGGACTTCTCGCCCATCGGCTCATTTCCTCCCTGTCGGCTCCAGCGCTGATACATTGCGAGGAGCGCAACGATATCCTGCCCCCGGAACCCTTCTGCCAGGGCGAGCGCAAAAAGTTCCCTCACGATTGAAGCAGCCGGCGTCGGCAGCTTGATGGCCCGCCCGAGATCAATCGCAAGA
>Ga0187872_10001640_pt1 | contig 22115 bp, 17 predicted proteins | sample June2016WEW_16_4_FD_132973 | JGI IMG/M metagenome (GOLD analysis project Ga0187872, IMG submission 132973) | Peatland microbial communities from SPRUCE experiment site at the Marcell Experimental Forest, Minnesota, USA - June2016WEW_16_40 | ecosystem: Environmental > Terrestrial > Soil >...
ACGCCGGTAGCCAAACCCGCGGAGCTGACTGTGGCGACGGCTGTTTTCGAGGAAGTCCACGTCACGGACGACGAAATATTCTGCGTAGTGCCGCCCTGGAACGTACCGGTGGCTGTGTATTGCAATGTTGCTCCCGGCAGCACGGTCGCTGTGCTAGGAGTAACCGAAATCGACACGAGACCCGATACATTGACCGTTACTCCCGCGGACGGCGTTTCGATATTCCCGCTGTCATCGGTAGCGCGGCTCCTAAGAGTGGCGGTGGGACCGACGCTCGGCGTCCAAACATATGACCAGCTCGTTGTTCCCGTCGCAGGATGCCAGGTGTTTCCTCCGTCATAAGAGACCTCGATACCCGCAACAACTCCTCCTCCCGCATCCGTCGCCGTGCCCGTGATGGTTACTGGTGTTCCTGCGGGCGTAGACGCGCCCGATGTCGGAGAGGTGATGACTGAGGTCGGGGCCTTGGTGTCGGTCGACTTGGTGGCCGCCGTCAGGCCGGATTGTATGCTCCCGGGCTGAACGCCCATGTCCGCGAGTAAGTTAACTGTAGCTTGCTGCAAATTCACGTCGGTCGTGCCGCCGGGATCCTCGTCACCGCTGGCGTCGAGCCCCCAAGCCCATTGGACCGTACCGGCGCCAAATACCAGGGCTTTACCCTGATAACGATACATCGTGACGTGGTGAGTTGCGTTTCCCGCTCCGTATGTGGTGCCATAATCGAGTAGCAGCTGGTCCGTGGTCGTCTCGTTCGACGTGGAAACATCAAAAAGGCCCGCCGGTCGAAAACCATTGTCGGCGTCAATATCCCACTCGTAGCCCAGAGTTCCCGCGGGGAACGTATAGGAGTTGCCGGACTTCAACGATGCAACGGCGGTGTTGCGCCACAGGCGCAAGGTGCTCTCGGGATAAGGGACGATGATGGAATCGTTCCGCGTCGAGTTCATCATGAAAAGCGTGCCGGTTGTGCCGTTTTCCGGGTTCCCTCCGTCCGCGGGCGGACTGAAGCTTGGATCACGCCAGGTACCCGTCCAGGTGGGCGGATCGTCCGGATCGATTGGTTCGCCCGCGAACGTTTCCTTGTAACAAACCAGTGTGCGATACGGAGTGTTCGTCCCGTCGATGCTGTTTTCCCAGCGAGTCTTCCAGAACATCTCATTGCCGCTGAAGAATGCCAGATTGACGCCGGCCGCACGTGCGGCGTTCACGTTGGCTCTTTGATTTGCGGACCAGTATTCGTCGTGGCCAACCGACAGGAACACCTGATGGTTGGTCAGGAGACTTCCGTACCGGTCGGTATCCATCCCGGCCATGTATGCAAGGTTGTACCCGTTCGCCTCCAGCCAGCGGATCATCGGGTACTCCGCGTTCATCACCCACGAATAGGGTTGGAATCCGCGCGTATTCGCCGGCCGGTTGTAGCTGACCTTGAACGAGCGGCACGTGATGTCCCAATCGTTGCAACCGTAGAAGTTGACGCCGCCGTACATGTTGTAGGCTTCCCACGTAGGGTCAGACGTCTGAAAGAGGATGGGAGCCGTGCCCGAGTCGTTTCGCACAACGAAGAAGATGTGGCTCTCTCCTCCGGTGTCGGTTCGCTTCAGGAGAACGAAGTACACTCCTGAAACCGCGGTCGAAGGCACGGCCCAGGAAGCGGAAACCGCCCAGTTCCCACAATCAATGAGATCCGTGGTGCTATCGGTGATGCAAGCGGGTTGGGTCTGCGGCAGCTTAACCGAAGGCGTGATCGTGGTCACGAGACGGGCTCCATTGCCCTGGTAGTAGCCCATCCGATAGATGTACAGTGTGGCCGTCGCCGTCGTGTTCACCTTGAAGGAGATCGTGCTCCCCGCGTTCACGCTGATATCGGTAGCAAATCCTTGAATCGACGGATCGCCATTGGGGTACGACGAGCCCGATAAGTCCCACGTACTCTGTGGCGTGCCCGTCTGGCAATTTTCAGCAACAATGGGATTAGGAGGAGAAGTGCAATTCTGCGCAAGCGCTGGACGGACCCCGGTCAGCAGCATGCAGGAACACACGAATACCCATAGCCCAAGCCGCCGCTTAGTCGATGCGCTCATTTACACCCCGATTGGGAGCGATTTCCTGGAAATCGAGAACCTGGGGGACGTGCGTGAATTCTGAACGAAGGGCGCGGGAAATGCAAGCAAGAAGAGAGACTTAAAGACTCGGCTTCGCCCGTCAGCATGGTTGGATCGCCCACTGAAACATAGAAAATAGAAAGAGGAGTGGAAAACAACTCCTGTGTTTGGCGTGGCACTGCGCTGCTTGAAAGGATAGTTCTATGACATGGCCGCTCCAGTGCCCGATAAGATCAAATCTGTGCGGGCCCGTTCCCTTTGCGCGCTGGAGCAAGGCCTATACAGAGGCTGTGTGGGTCATCGAACCGACTGTTGCCGCGTGCGGTAGCGGAAATACTCCCCAATGGTCGGATTATCAAATTCCGTGCCGGGCCTCGCAGTTACTTTTCTGCGCGGCAGTTCGCGGCCTTCGTCGAGATTTCTCAGAGCTTCTGCCTGCAACTCGGCGATGCGAATCATTCCCTTCCAGGACAAGGTAACGAAGCTATCGCCCTTCTCAACTGGGATTCTGGCCTGAGCCACGACATCACCCGTGTCCACGCCGGAATCAAGCAGGAAAGCGGTGCAGCCAACATCTTCCGGTTTCCGAAAGTAGACTGCCCAAAACGCGGAGTGCGAACCGCGGTAATCTGGAGTGATGCCGGGATGACCTCCCAAAACGATCCCTTTCTTTGGGATGTCGCGAACCTTTTTCCCGATCCAGTAACCCGTATGAGCCACGAATATGTCCGCGTCCTGCTGCTTGAGCCATGCGAGTGTTGTCGGGCTGGAGTAGTCATCTGTGCGATGGATGCGGTCTGCAAAGGGCCGCAAAGTATCTTCGGTTTCGCGCCGGTTGAATAAACGTTCGTAAGCCGCCAAGTCCTGGCGGCGGTTGAACGCCAGGTATAGGAGCCTGGCCAGACTCCGAGACATGGTCGGCCATATTCCTTTTCGCTTGAAACTCTTCAGTAAGTATCGAAGAGGAATCCCCGCCGTTCGCTGGTCCGCCATGCAGATGCCGACCACGTTAAGGTCCGCACGAATGAGGGTCGCGCACGTGTGTAGATGATGCAGACCCGGACCACAAAGAATCACGATGCGATTCTTGCCGTTACTGGAGGGCATAGTGTACGTAGATGCGATACAAAGGATAAAGCGCTGTCTTTAGTGTTGTCTTTACTCGCATGCGGACCAGTTCCCTAGTCCAACCGCGGAATTCGGCGAGATTCTGCACCTCGGGCAGGGCGATGTCCGCCTTCGGACACACACGACCTAGCACGTGGCACCCGCCTTGTCGCTTCGGACTCAAGAACGGATCGGACGTGAACAAGAATCGCAAGCCCGCGGCATCCGCGGATCGAAATACGCGGCGGGACACGTCTCCTCCCGGTACCGATGCCGCAAGGCATGGTGCTCCCAGAAGATCCGACAGAATGTCGCAGCTGGTCCGCCATTCGCTCATCATCCGTGCGAACGACAACGCCTTGAATATATCGGGATGTGTATGGGAATGACTTCCAATCACGTGACCGCAACTGTGGATGTAACGCGTTGCATGAGCGTCGAGGAACGTGCTCGTGCCGAGCAAGCTCGTCGTAATGAAGAAATGCCCCTGCCAACCGCGTCGGTTCAATTCCTCGGCGGCATAGAGCGCGCCTTTGCCTCCATCGTCAAATGTGAGTAGAACGTGCTTTCCACCTTGACCGAAATCAATGTCGAACACTCGTTTGGGTGTGAATCCGCTTTCGGCGATGCGGTCCAGATGTTTCGAAAATATTTCTCGAGTCTGCTTGTAAGCCAGCGCCGACCGCCGCTGGAAACCGGACTCCGACGGATGATCTACGATGTCGTGGTACAAAAACGCGGCGGTTTTCACCCGAATCGTCATGGTCTGCTGCTAATTGCTGGGCGTGAAGACGACATCGACGTAGTAGTAAGTGGAACGGTAGCTGCTCGTCGGGAACTCGCTACTGGGGGCATACGTGAACGGTCCATCGGGTCCGCCCACCCCGTCTTCCAACGCGTGCAAGGGCGGGGTATCGATGCCGGAGGTTGCGAATGCGTTCCGGTAGAAAGCATAGTGCCCGACCGAAGTGAAATAGGAAGCCACGTAGTACGTATCGGCCGCAATGAACACCGGAGTCGAAAAATTCACTTGCTGCCAGCCGGAGGCCGTTTCATTCGTGAATGTTGCGGATGCGAGCAGCGTTCCGGTGTTGGTCCACAAATTGCCGACGTGAGTTCCCGTGTTTGTCGACGCCTTCCAGAGGCGGATCGCGGAGATGTAGCCACTGACATCCGAATAGAACCTAACGCCCAGCTCCACGGGGTTGTCGGGCCCAAAATCGATGCAGGACTGCATATAGGGAAGCCCGGGCGGGCAGGGGCCCGTGGGTGCGGTCGCCGTATTCTCGATCGTGCAACCGCACGTAACTGAGAGTGTCGTGCTCCCCGTAAATGCGCCTTGTGTCGCAGAGATCGTGGTCGTACCGGACTCCAGGGGTACGCCAAGCCCCGTGCCGCTTATCGAAGCTACAACCGAGTTCGATGTGGTCCAATTGACCTGGCTCGTGATGTCCTGGCTGCTGCCGTCAGCGTATTGGCCTGTGGCGGAGAACTGCTGCTGTGTCAGCATGTTCAGCGTCGGGTTAGTTGGCGACACTGAAATCCCCGTCAACGCGGGCGGAATTGTTTCAGTGTAGACGACGTCGACCCAGTAGTTTGTTTCGTTATAGCTGTTCGCTGGGAAGGAGCTGGTGTTCCCGTAGGCGTACACGCCATCGCCTCCACTCGTGCTGCTCTCGAGGGCATGCAAAGGGGGATTGTCCACACCGGCACTCAGGAACGCCTCCCCCGTCGAGCTCCAGTGTCCCACGGTTGTGTGATAAGAGGCGACGTAGGTCGTGCCGGCGGTGATGGCGACCGGACTCGAGAAATTCACCTGCTGCCAACCGGACGCCGTTTCGTTTACGAACGTTGCGGAACCTAGGAGTGTTCCGGAAGACGACCACAGATTTCCAACGTGGGTTCCCGTATTAGCCGCGCTCTTGTAAAAGCGAATGCCCGTGATATAGCCGTTGTCGTCAGCCGTGAACTTCACTCCCAGCTCAACCGAGTTGTCGGGCCCGTTATCAATGGTCGCGGGGACCGTCGTCAGCGTCCAGATAGAGCACGGACACCCATTCGGTGGTGGAGGTGGGGCCGCCTGCACGTTCAACGTCGTGCTGCCGGTGATTCCGCTCAGAGTGGCGGAGATCGTGGTCGCGCCCGCCGACTGACCGGTTGCCAGACCGCCGGTGGCGATCGTGGCATAACCTTTGATCGAGGATGCCCACGTCACCTGTGATGTAAGGTTCTGCGTGCTGCTGTCCGAATACGTACCCGTCGCCGTGAATTGCAGGGTGTTTCCGGCCGTGATGGTTTGGTTCGCCGGCGTCACCGCAATAGACTGAAGAGTAGCAGGCGGATTGACAGTGAGATTTGTACTCCCCGTGATTCCGCTCAAGGTGGCGGAAATCACAGTCGTCCCTGCTGCCACCGCGGCTGCCAGGCCGCTGCCGTTGATGGTGGCGAAATTGGTTTTTGAGGAAGCCCAGGCAACCTGCATCGTGATGTTCTGCGTGCTGCTATCCGAATAGGTGCCGGTCGCCGTGAATTGCTGCGTTCCTGTGGAACCAATCGAGGTATTGGCCGGCGTCACGGCAATCGACGTGAGCGTGGCGGTGCTGACCGACTCTGTATATGCGACGTCCACCCAGTAGTTGGCCGACTCAAAGGTATTCGTCGGAAAGCTGCTGGTCGCACCATACATGTAAACGCCGTCTCCGCCGCTGACGCCGTCCGCCTGTGCGTGCAACGGCGGGTTATCTACGCCCGCGTTGAAGAAGTTCTGCCAGTTCACGCTCCAGTGGCCCACGTTGGTGTGATACGACGCCACGTACACCGTATTCGCCGTGATCGCTACTGGACTTGAAAAGTTCACCTGTTGCCAGCCTGAAGCCGTTTCGTTCGTGAAAGTTGCCGTCGCAAGGAGAGTGCCCGACAACGACCATAGGTTCCCTACGTGAGTGCCCGTGTTGCTGGCGCTCTTGTAGAAGCGCACGCTCGTGATATATCCGTTCGAATCAGCGCGGAATTTCACACCGAGCTCGACTGGATTATCGGGCCCTGCATCCACGGTTGCCGGCGTCGTAGTCGCGCTCCAAATGAAGCATGGGCACGTGGGCGCAGGCGGCGGTTGAACGGTAAGACCCGTATTACCGCTGACGCTGCCCAAGGTCGCTGTAATCGTCGTCGAGCCTTGGGCCAAGCCTGTGGCCAGGCTCATACTTCCCATGCTTGCGACTAAAGTATTCGAGGAAGTCCATGTCGCTTGACTCGTAATGTCCGCCGTGCTGTTGTCCGAATACGTGGCGGTGCCCGTGTATTGCTGGGTTCCGCCTACCGAAATTGTCGCGTTGGCCGGCGTAACAGCGATCGATGTGATGGGAAGCTGCGAATAAACGATATCCACCCAGTAGTTCGTCGCTATGTAGGTGCTGGCGGGAAAGAGACTGGTGGAACCGTACGTATACACACCGTTGCCGCCGCTTGAGCTACTCGACAGGGCTGTAAGAGGCGGATTGTTGACTCCCGACGTGTTGAACCCGTCGAAAGTCGCGCTCCAGTGCCCGACGGTCGAATGGTACGAGACCACGTAGAGTGTGTTGGCGGTCACCGGTACGGGGTTTGTGAAATTCACTTGTTGCCAGCCGGACGCCGTTTCATTCGTGAAGACGGCGGTTCCCAATAGCGCGCCTGTCGAGGACCACAGGTTTCCGACGTGTGTCCCCGTGTTGGCTGCGCTCTTGTAGAACCGGACTCCCGTGATATAGCCGTCGGTGCTCGCCTCGAATTTGAGTCCGAGTTCGACCGGCGAATCCGGGCCTGCGTCGACGACCGTGGGTGCCGCACTCGCGTTCCAGATCGAGCACGGGCACGTCTGCGCCATGCTGGCGCTGCCGTAGAGGAACAGCGCTATCGCTGCGATAAACCACGCGGCGCGAGCCGCGCGCAGTCCGCCGCGCGACGTAAGAAAATGTAAGAGTCGGCTATACATCTTAAGATTCCTCCGGTTGGCTGTTTCGATCGGCTGCTTCACGCTTATCAGTCTGCGGCACTCGCAGCGACTGATCGTTCAGGCATCGACCGTACGATTCGGATTGCCTTCAGTGTCTCTTCGGCCTTGGAGAAGTATTCCGACGGATGAGGTTTCGAGAGAATCCAGTCGGCGTACTGTTGTATGCCTTCCCGAACCGTAAATTTCGGCGCCCAGCCCAGGGCCTTGATCTTGGAATTGTCGGCCATCAAATGGCGGCAATCCATCGGACGAAATTCACCGGGCGTGATGGGATGCACTTTGGTTTGGTAGGCGTCCCGGAGCATGCAAGCGAAGTCCATCACGGCTGTCCCTACTCCCGTTCCGACGTTGAACACGCGGTAGTTGGCTTCGGGGCTTTCCATCACCATCAGGTTCGCCCGGGCAACGTCCTTCACGAAGACAAAGTCGCGAGTTTGCCTGCCATCTTCATAGATGCACGGCGGCAGGTTGTTTAGCAGCCGTGTCGAAAAGATGGAGCAAATGCCGGTGTAAGGATTGAACAGCGACTGGCGCGGCCCGTACGTCAGGGAATAGCGGAGTGCAACGGATGGGATACCCCATTCCTGGCCGAGCGCAAGAGTCAGACGTTCCTCGAAATACTTGGAAAGTGCATAGAGGCTCGTGAATTTGAGCGGGGCCTCCTCGGGAACGGGAGCTCCATGCATCGGCGAGGAGCACGTGGGACACTTCACTTCCCACTCGCCCCTCTCGAACTGCGGGACCAGCCGAGGCGCAGGGTCGCATAGCCCGCACTTTGGGCATTCATACCGCCCCTCTCCATAAACAGCCTGCGATGAAGCGGTGACGATCTTTTGAATGTTCAAGCGGCGCGTGCGGATGACTTCGAAAATGCGCGCGGTGCCGCAGGCATTCACGTCGGTCATCTTCGTCAGTTCTGGCGCAAACCCGCCGTACGCCGCCTGGTGAAACACTACATCCACTCCAGTCAGCGCACGCTCCACATCGTCAATGTTCCGCATATCGCCGAGCATGAACTCGGCGTCGTCCGGCACCCATTCAGGCTTACCTTCCATATGAGTGCAAGGCTCGAGGTTATCGAGGATCCGGACGTCGTAGCCGGACTCGAGCAGCAGATCCACAATGTGCGAGCCGATGAGTCCGGCTCCGCCAGTGACGAGTGCTTTCATGTTATCTCCTTCGGGTGAAAAGCTTTCGCAATGCTAGTGGCGCAATCCGAAACGCAACAGGAAAAGAGGCTTTAGATTGGTCAGCCAGTCGCGGACTTTGACTTTCGTATACGAGCCGTTGGCGGCAGGACGATAGATCTTGGAAACAGGTACTTCTCGGACGCGGTACCCGTTTGCAGCCGTTTTGTAGTGCATGTAGAACTCAATCTCATAAGAATGGCCCAGCCACTGCTGGTCCCACTTGAAGCGGGGATCGCGAAGAATCGAAGTTCGGTACGCGCGAAATCCGTTCGTGCAGTCCGTGTACCACCTCATCAGAAATACGGAAAACGTGATTGTGAATAGCTTCATGGCCAGCAGTCTGTGCTCCGGCAGCCCGACGCTGTGCCCGCCCTTTAGAAACCGGGAACCCTGTACGTAATCAGCCTCACCGCGAACAATCGGATCGATCAGTCTCTCCACTTCCGCCGGAGCATCCTTGCCGTTTCCGGCCATGATGACGAAAATGTCGTAGTTCCGGCTCAACGCGTATCGATAAGCCGATCGAATGGCATCGCCGCATCCTTGACGCTGTGGATGGCGAATAGTCGTACAGAAACTGCAACGCGCTAGAATCTCCGGAGTGCTATCTGTCGATCCATCATCCACGGCGAGAATCTCGTGAACTTTGCCGGTCTTCAGCAGATCCCAGTAGCGCTCCAAGAGCGGGCCGAGCTGATGTTCCTCGTTGTAGATGGGGAAGAAGACGATGACTCTCGGTTCCATGTTTGTCCCTAAGCCGCTGCGCCGGCCGAAAGCATTCGCCCCTTCACTTCGACTCTCTGCCCTAGCGAACGCAACGACTCGCTCGCGGCTTCCAGCACGCGGACGACTTGCAAGCCCAGTTCTCCTCCGCTCTCGGGTTCGCACTTGCCATGAACGCAGTCGATGAAGTGGCGGCATTCCGTGAGCAGAGCTTCGGCTTGGTCCAACTTGGGAGAACTCATGTCTCCCATGCGGTACTGCACGAGGGTCTGATAAATGTCTTCCCGGGTGGCCAGCTTGATGCCCTTGTCGTACAGCTTTACTTTGTCGCTCGGGTCGTTGTCGTCGTAGACGATCATCTTGCGCGTGCCGGCGAGCAAAGTCTGGCGGATCTTGACCGGAGCGAACCAGTTGACATGTACGTGCCCGATTACTGCGTCGTCGAACTCGAAGGCGAGATACGCGATGCTCGTATGTTTGAGCTCGGGAAGCGTCAACCCCACAGCTCTCACCGCCACCGGAGTCTTCTCGAGCAGGTGAATCATGATCGAAAGGTCGTGCGGCGCGAGGTCCCACATAACGTCGACGTCGTGTTGAAATAGTCCCAGGTTGACCCGAACGGAATCGAAGTAAACGATTTGCCCCAGCTCGCCGGTGCGAATCAGTTCCTTGATCTTCCGCACGGCCCCTGTGTACACAAACGTATGGTCGACAAGAACAATCTTTCCTTGTCGCTTGCCCAGATCGATGAGCTCCTCGCAATGCTCGCTCGAACACGCCATGGGCTTCTCGATTAGCACGTGTTTGCCCGCAAGTAAGGCCGCTTTGGCGAGCGAGTAATGCGTGGAAACCGGGGTCGCGATGGCGATCGCGTCGATTTCCGGGTCTGACAACAAATCCCGCCAGTGTTGTGTGGCCTCGATGCCCGGGTAGCGCCGCCGAACCGTGTTCAGGCGAGACGCTTGCGCGTCGCATACCGTCTTCACGCGACAGTTGTCCAGCTCGCAAAAATTGCGAACCAGGTTGGGTCCCCAGTAACCGAATCCCACAACGGCCACATTGGTGACGCTCATGCGACTCTCCCAAGTACAGAGCTACACTTCGCCGCGTTCATATGGATTTGCAACTTGGTTTTCCAGAAGCTCTTATCGCCCAATTGAAATAGGTACTGCAGGTTGTTCTACGGAGTCAGCTCGCTGACTTGCACGGCTGTTCGCCGCTAGGCCTGCAGAACAATATGACTTTCAACGTGCCGCCAAACCGCCCGACCTGGCGTGATGTGAACCCCTCCGACGAAAAACGGCCGAGAAGCCAATTCTCGTAGCTGATGTCTCCCTGATTGACGAATAGAAACCGGCCACTCTGCTCGAGCTGCGATTGCGAAACTTGGTTCATGTAAGCGACCGCCGCGGGGCTCAGTATGGAGGGGAGGTAGATGACGTTCCCGGAAGCCGGATACACACTGAGCGGAGTAAATAGCGCAGCACGACGCTGGTCATCATTCTGCCAGTCGAAAGGAGATGATTCCACAAAGCCGCTGCGGATCAGCACGGGAATGGTCGTGTTGCCTACTGCCGATCGCTCGGCCGCCATAGCGGCACGCCAGTCTCCACCATTGTGATGGGGCGGTTTGATGCCGGTCGTACACATGATCGCACCAAAGACAATCGCGCTCAGCGCGAGTATGCGGAACCGGCGAGACTGCATGCCGCTCAGTACCCAACCTGCGAGCAATGCCAGTCCAATCTCATAAGGCAGCAGGTAGCGCGGCAGAAACACCTGAAGACTTACTTTCCTCGCCATGCCAAGCAGCACTACGCCGGGCACGAGGAAGGTGCTCGCCAACAAAACGAATGAAGAGCGATCGAGCCTGTCCGGTCGAAACTTGAGATGCGGCCACACCGCGTACACAAGCAACAACGCGCTGATGGCGCTTCCGAAAAGCGCGGAGGGCGCCACCGTCGCAAAGAGGTCGGCGAATTCTGCGGACCCCCAAAAAGAATAGCTCTTCGGTGCTCGGAGCATTGCGAGCACCTCGAAGAGCGCGGGAAGAAGCATGACACAGAGCAGCGCCAATCCCCCTGCTAATTGACTGATCGCGATGCGCTTCTCAGTGAGAATTCGGTACGTCGCGTAGATCACATGGACCAGCAGGGTCAGTCCAAATACGTAGTGCATCTGCACGCTGATGCCGGTGAAAACGCAGTAGCCAATCAGTGGCATCCAGTGACCTGTGTCGAGCCAGCGCACCAAGAAAAAGATCGCCGCAACCACGGCCATGAGACCCATCCCGTAGGGGCGAGCGTCGGTAGCGGCAAAGGCAACCGGCCCAGCGCAGGCAAAGACAATCGCCGACGCCCATGCCGCTCGAGGGCCTACGACCCGCACGGCAAGACGAAACACCAGGTAGGTCGCGATTCCGATCGCCACCGTTGAAGGCAGTCGAAGCGCGATCTCACTGGGTCCGGCGATTTTCGATGCGAGCCAGGCGACCACGAAATATCCTGGTGCTTGAGTCTTCAACTGCATGCAACGCGCGAATACGCCGGCGAATCCTTGCTGAATGATCCAGGCAGTTTGCGTCTCGTCGAGCCAGAATCCCCCACGGAGCGGCAACAGCCACAGCCAACCAACAATCAGGGCGAGCAAACCGACATAAGGAATGCACGCCTCACGCTGGTCCACGAGCGCGGTAGTGCCGGTGCTGGCACGTGCCCGAGTTTCTGGTAATGACTCTTGGGAAATTGCAATCACGATGCTTTAGGATTTGTCTTTGCTTGATACTGAAGAAGACGAATCGGAGTCTTCACGATGCCATCTTGCGGGGCGGGTCAGCGGATGAGCTTACGCCCCTTGGCTCCCAATACCTGCCCTAAGACCGAACCGGGCCCATGGAAGCAAACGCATGTGAATTCTACTGACAAGAACTATGCATTTCGGTCGCCACGCTAACTCTTTATGTTTCAACAAAAATCGTGGTGAAAGTGTGCAAAACACTTGTCAAAATGCCCTCAGATATGGCCACGGAAAAGCCTATCGTCCTGGTAACGGACGCGACTGAGGTCCGCGGATGATTCTTCCGTGTTGCGCCCGGATCGGACGCCCTCGGATCCACGCGGGGTATTGTTCGGACGATCGGCCCAGCGAGACCAAAAGGGAAGGCGCGTGTCGAGATGAAGGCCATGAAAAAGAAAGGACGCGCAACGTTTCCGTTGAGCGTCCCGGTAATTGTGCGGATCGTATTGCTTAGGCTTGCCCGAACAACTGGCGGCGCCGGAGGATACCAAGCATCACTAGGCCAGCGCCGAGCAAGAGCAGGCTCGATGGTTCGGGAGTGGTCGTGGGCGTGGGCAAGTTGAAGCTCGCGATGATCGACTCGTTTTCCGTCACCGTGTATTCGTAGGGTCCTGAGGTGTTCACTATGAACTCAAATGTTGGAGAGGTGGAACCAGGGCCAATGCACGCTTGCGGGTAGGGGCTAACGCCATTCTTGTAGCAAGCCTCGTCGTTCGTCGAGGTGAACGATGTGGTCACAGGCGCGCCGCCAGCGCCAGTCAGGACATCCGCGCCAAACAGATCGAACGTGAAAATACTCCCTGGCGTCGAAATCGTAATCCCTTGACCTGCTAGCGCCCCAGTAGTGATAAAGTCGACTGTCCCACCGCCGACGATGCAGGTCGAACCCAGGGGCGTGCAGCCGTACACATAGTTGGCCGCCGCAGTCGCGCTGCCATCGATGCTGACATCGCCTACGTAATCGGTATCCGCGTGCGCTGGGCGGACCGCTGCAAAGCACAGCAGCGCAATCAGGCCCATCGTCCCCGCCAGGAACTTCGCCAGTCTTAACCCACCGCTAAATCTCTCTTTCATGTGGCACCCCTCCCTTATCATTCCGCAGGGCCAAGGCTCTTGTCGCTCTTGGCGCTGCCATCTGAATTGCAATTGAGGTACCATGACCGGGCGGACTGAAACTAAAGGACTTATCGGGGTCGGGAAAACGCTAGTGTGCAATACTTTGCATGTTCTTACTACGGCCTTATCGTTCCCCCGGCCGGGAGGACGCGGACCGTGCGGATGGGGTAACCATATAGATACTCATGAAGTAACTGCAACGTTACGGCGCAAGACCGCTGCACGTTCGGTGAGCTGATTATGCAGGATCACTGGCGTTACTTGATCACCAGGAAACCGCCAATGGCAAGGGCATCGATCCCTGCGCAATAGAAACTCCGGATGGCGTCCCGCGGGTCGCAGACGAGCGGCTCGCCAAACAGGTTAAAGGATGTGTTGACAAGCACGGGAGCTGGTGCCCGCTCGCCAAACTTGTGGAGCAAACTCCAGAAGCGGGGATTCGATTCGCGTTCGACGGTATGAACGCGCAGTTGGCGCTCGCCGAAGGCAAAGCGTTCCAAACCGGGCACACGCTCCTTCAGCGTTCCCAGCGAGGCCATGAAGCGGCAATTGGGTGTGCAGTCGAATAATTCTGGCGCGACTTCGGCCGGCACCGAAATCGCGAAGGGGTGAAACGCTTCGCGGTGTTTAACGTACTGGTCAATATTCTCGCCGACATACTCGGAGAATGGAGAGGCGAGGATGCTGCGATTGCCGAGGGCGCGATGTCCGAATTCCACGCGGCCCTGAAACCAGGCGACCGTCTTGTCGCGAAGGAGCAATTGCACCGTTTCGGAGAGAAGCTGCTCTTCTCCCGGCATGTACTTGTAGATGATCTTGCAGTTGTCGAGAACCGCTTTAATCTGGGTGGAACTGAATTCCGGACCTAGATAGAGATGGCAGAGATGCTTGCGCCCTGGTGTGCCGGAGACTTGCTTTCGAGCAAGGAATGCGGCGGCGAGTGCGGTTCCGGAATTGCCGGCGATGGGCTGAACGTGAACTCCCTGAAACTGGCTCCGCGTTTCGAGGGCGCGCACCAAGAAAACGTTCGAAAAAACGCCCCCTGCGACACAAAGAAAGTTCGAACCGGTCTTGACCCGGAAGCGTTCCGCAATTTCTAAAACGATATTTTCGAGGACATCCTGTGCGCTACGCGCGAGGTCCGCGCGCACCGTAGCGCTGGAAACGATGGAGCCCGGCTCGATGCCGAGTTCGCGGTGGAACTGGGCGGAAAACGTTCCGCGGTCGTCGGGGCCCCGAGCGAAATAGCGGCGCTGCAGCACGGGCAGCCCACGGACGTCGCGTTTGAACAGCTTCGAGAAGGCAGCAAGGTACTCGGGGCGCCCTTCCTTGCTGAGCCACTGTAGTTTGTGTTCGTCGCGATGGGGTCGCATCCCGAGCAGCTCGGTGACGCGCGAATAAAACCATCCCAGAGAATTCGGGAAGTGCAGAATCTCAATAGGGGAGATCTCGTCTCCCTGACCCGTCGAAATCAGGCCGGACCACATGTCGCCGTTTTCGTCCAGCGTGAGGATCAGCGCGCGGTCGAAGTCGGAGGTGTAAAACGCGCTTGCGGCATGGGAGATATGATGCTCGAAATTGGAAGTGGGAACGCCTTCGCCGAGAAAACGCTGGAGCTGGCGAAGCTGGGTCAGCTCGCGGATGTTTCGCCCGAATGCGCGCGTCCAATCCGCCGCGCGGGGGTTTGAAATCGTCAGACCCAGGCGGAAGTAAGCCTCCCGCGACCATGCCGCCCCGGGGCGGTGGGCGATACCTGCCAAGGTGAGATCTGAAACACGCGCACCGGCCTGTTCGAGGCAACGCAGGATGGCTTGCCGGGGAATGCCGCCCATGCCGGCCGAGCGGCTCAATTTTTCTTCTTCCAGGGCGCTCAGAATGGACGTTTCATCGAACAGCGCAACGGCCGAGTCGCGCCCATAACTTCCGATCCCAAGGACGAGCATGACCAGAGCTTCTCACGGGTGGCGCTTTCTTCAGGCGGATTCTGAGCCGGTGGCGTGCCTATTGAGACAAGACCCGGCGCCAGAGAGGGGTTGCGGTGCCACGGAAGTTTGCGAGCAACGGGCTGGCTAGTCCAGCTCGAACGCCTTTTCGTAATTGCGCTTCAAGGCGGAGTCCTGATTCTCTTTGCGGAGAAAGCAATTGCCGACTGCAAGCGTTTCTATCTCCGTGCCCATAAAACAGCGGAAGGCATCTTCCGGAGTGCAGACAATCGGCTCCCCTCGCACATTAAAGCTGGTGTTCACGATTACTGGACACTGCGTTTTCTTTTCAAATGCGGAGATGAGGGCATAGTAGCGCGGGTTGGTTTCCCGATGGACGGTCTGGATACGCGCGGAGTAATCCACATGGGTTACGGCAGGTATGTCCGAGCGCGGTACGTTGAGTTTGTCGATTCCGAATAGCGCCTCTTCCTGAGGCGTCATGGGGCGTCGGCGCGACTTGACGACATCCGCGACGATCAACATATAGGGGCTGTCGCTGTCGAGCTCAAACCAATCCGACACTTTCTCGCGAAGCACGGAAGGAGCGAAGGGTCGAAAGGATTCTCGGTACTTCACTTTCAGGTTGAGCAGGGATTGCATCTTAGGGGAGCGTGCGTCGCCGAGGATGGAACGCGCACCCAGCGCCCGCGGGCCGAATTCCATTCGCCCCTGGAACCAGCCGAGGGCCTTTCCTTCCGCCAGGGCGTTCGCACATCGTTCGAGCAACTTCCCTTCGCAGACTACATCGAACGAAGCGCCCGCGGCACGTAGTCGGCTTTCAATTTCCTGCTGGGGAAACTCCGGTCCCAGATACGCGCCCTTCATTGCATCGTGGCACTTTACGGAGCGAGGTTGCCCCTTATACAGATGATACGCGCATAGCGCCGCGCCCAACGAACCGCCCGCATCCCCCGAAGCCGGCTGAATCCAAATGCGCTCGAAACGCCCGTCCCGGAGGACCTTGCCATTCGACACACAGTTCAGGGCTACGCCACCGGCGAGACAAAGATTCTTGGCGCTTGTTTCAGAGGCCAGCGAACGCGTCAACCGCAGCACGATTTCATCCAGAACCGCCTGGATGGAGGCGGCTACATCCATGTGCAGCGGCGTGAGCTTCTCCTCCGGGTCGCGCGGCGGAGGTCCGAAGAGTGCACTGAACTTTCCGTTGGTCATCGTCAGGCCAGTGCAATAATCGAAGTACTCCAGATTGAGTCGAAATGAGCCATCGGGCTTGAGATCGATCAATTTTTCGAGGATCAGCTGCACGTACTTTGGCTGTCCGTAGGGCGCCAAGCCCATCAACTTATACTCACCGGAATTCACTTTGAATCCGGTGTAGTACGTGAACGCCGAATAGAGCAAACCAAGAGAGTGTGGGAAATGAATCTCTTTGATGATTTGCAATTGATTCCCGTTACCGAGCGCCGCCGAAGTGGTGGCCCATTCGCCGACGCCGTCCATGGTAAGGACGGCGGCATTTTCAAAAGGTGACGGGAAAAACGCGCTCGCTGCGTGGCTCAGGTGATGCTCGGTGAAAAGCAGCTGATTTTCACAGTCAAATTCGCCATATGCTTTCAGTTCCTTGCGCAGAAGTCTTTGCTGGAAGAGCTTCTCTCGAACCCAGAGAGGAACAGCCATTTGGAAGGATCTGAGTCCATGCGGAGCGAAAGCAAGATATGTTTCCAACAATCTCTCGAATTTCAAAAAGGGTTTATCGTAGAAGGCGACGTAATCGACATCCTTGAGAGTCACGCCCTCCTGGTCCAGGCAGTACGCGACGGCGTTATGAGGGAAACTCGAATCGTGCTTCTTGCGCGTGAAGCGCTCTTCCTGCGCGGCGGCAATGATCTCTCCGTCGCGCACCAGAGCGGCCGCGCTGTCATGATAGAACGCCGAGATTCCGAGGACTCGCATGAACTGATTTTCGGGGAATCGCTAGAACAGAGTATAGATGAACGGAGCAATTGCAGAACTCTGAGCCACGACCAACAGAATCCCGAAGACCGCCATGATGAACACGAGCGGAAGCAGCCAGAACTTCTTTCGAACCCGAAGGAACGCCCACAGCTCGCTAAGAATTGACACCGGTGCCTCCTCTTAAAACTGATGCCGCATAGTTTCCGGAGCCGGCCCGGGGGGGGTACGGGGGATCCAGTAGCTTCCGGCAGCCGCATCAAATTTCAGGTGCAGCAGGTCCTTTCCTAGCAATCGGAGGACCATAGCGGCGGGTGCAAACACCAGGTAGAACATCAATCCGGTGATGATCGGATTCGTGATCTTGCTAAGTAGCAGGCCAATCTTTGCCCAGAACAGGTTCATTGGCCGTAGGACGCGCGGGATTGCCGTTGCCAGAAGAAATAGTATGCTCACTCCCACAGCCCACAGACGCAGGGGTTTGTGGTGCAAGAGCGGAAGTATTGCCACAAGTGCGAAAAAAACTGCAAATGTCAGGCCAAAACCGCGGTCGGACGACCCCATATGTTCGGGCTCCCGAACAAAGTCCTCGTGCATTCCTCGTCTGGGCCTTGACATAGTGTTGTTAGTTTAAGGCACATTCAGATTGCACATCAAGACACATCTCCCGAAACTGTTCTCCTGGACGTACCAGTACGCAAAAATATTGCGTGTACAATGCTGGACGGAAACGAACAGCCGCGCGTATGCTATTGAGTGTGTTGATGATAGTGATAAGAAAGGACCGCAAAATTCATGGATGCCCCGGAAGCTAAGGGTCAGCACGCTGGGCGCACGGCCACCGTCATCATTTCGGTGGTTTTGGCGTTTTGCTTACTGGATGCAGTCCATTCCGTCTTTTCCCGGCGTTTTGTTTATCTCCCCATTCAGGTCGTATTCCTGCTGATCCTCATAGCTTCCTACCGGCTGCGTCCATCACACCGCGCGAATTTTGCGCTGCTACTTGTCGGTTTGATTGTAGCCCTCTTCACGGTCGAGTTTGCGCTAACGATCTTGGAACCCATGATGATGGCCCGCCCGGCATGGAAGGCGGGCCGAACCTTTGATTTTCGCACCCGGGAAGAAGTTATCCGGGATCTTCGCCGCAAAGGAGTGGACGCCTTTCAGCGTGTGGCTGAGGGTTTTCCGATCGCCGGGCCTGGCATGACACTGGGCGGGAGCATCTCTAACACAACAATCGTATACTGCAACGAAACAGGGCAATACACGATTTTTCGAAGCGACGAGCACGGCTTCAACAATCCGCCGGGCGTGTGGAACGCAAAACCGCTACAAATCGTGGCCCTTGGTGATTCGTTCACGACGGGCGCATGTGTAGGGCCCGACGAGGGATTCGTCAGCCTAATCCAGAAGAAATACCCTGCGACCTTGAATTTGGGCTCCGGCGGCAATGGCCCGCTGGTCGAGCTCGCGGCTATGGACGAGTACGCGGTCGCGCTTAAACCGAAGGTAGTCTTGTGGTGTTTCTTCGAAGGCAACGATCTGGACGATCTCCGTCACGAATCCGCGAAACCAATCCTGATGCACTATTTGCAGGAAGACGGTTTTAGCCAGAACCTCGTGGGCCGGCAGATGGAGATCGACGAGGCGATGAAAGGGCCGCTGGAACAGGCAGTTGATAGTAGACGCTCCACGCTTCTGATCCCTTCTATCGGTTTGCGGTTCTACGGTAGGACATCCGTGCGGCGTTTTGTGAGTCTTCACGAAACCCACAACCTGCTAGCACAGGTGATTCACCACGGTGGCGACAAGGATGCGTGGAAAGCGGAAGAGGCCGAGATGGGACTGTTTCGCGAGGTGATGGCCAAGGCGCAGAAGCAGATTAGCGGATGGGATGGGAAACTGTATTTCGTATTTCTGCCGGGAACAGAGATTCTCCGGAACGATCCTGGCAGGCAGACACTACGTGTCGAGGTGCTCCAGACCGTGAAAGAGCTGGGCATTCCTGTGATCGACGTCTATCCTGCGTTCAAGGAACGTCCCGATCCCCTGACTCTGTTTAGCTTGCCATTTCCACATTACAACCAAGAGGGCTATAGGATTACGGCAGAAAAGATTCTGCAAGCGCTGGCGGTAAACGGGGGAAGCCAGCCATGACGGAATATCGCCCTGAGACGCCGGCCGGCGGGTCAGGGCCGACACAACTGGCGTCGAAGGCGCTGTCGTCTTCGAAAGACGCGCGAGGGATTCGAGGAGCAATCAAGCACTGTTTTGTGTTTGCCTTATGCACTGTTTTCATCTTCTTTGTTCTAGAAGGCTTCTGCAGTAGTCTTCTCGCACTTCTCAAGCTTCATGAGAACATTGTCCACGCAAGGGCGTCTCACTACCATACCCAATTTGACAAGCAGCTAGGCTGGGCCAATATTCCGAATTATTACGAAAAGAACTATTTCAACCCCGGCGTCTACGTCAGGATCAACTCTCAGGGATTCCGGTCCTCCGGCCCTTTTGACGCGAAAGTTCCACCGAACAAGCTCCGAATTGTTTGCGTGGGCGATTCGATGACATTCGGAACCGGCGTCGATAACGACCATACCTGGTGCCAACAGCTCGCCTCCATCGATCACCGGTTCGAGGCAATCAACGCCGGTGTCCCGGGGTACGGTGTTGATCAGATGTATCTCCATTACCTTCGCGACGCTGCCTGGCTCGACCATGACGTAATGATCCTGGCCGTCATCGGTGACGATTTTAGGCGGATGCAACTAAAGACTTTCTCCGAATATGCCAAGCCCACGCTTGCACTTCACGAAGGACAATTAGTGGTGGACAACGTTCCGTCGCCCCGGACTTCGCGTTTCGGTTCTGTTGTACGAAGGTATGGCCTGATCGATCCGATCCTTCAGCTGAGCACCGCCCGAGTTGAGGGTTGGGTTTTTCAAAAGCTCTTGCCCACTCCGGCAACCGATAACCCTACATCGACCCAGGAAGAGCAGATAGCCACGAAGGTTATTGAGGCTCTCCAGGCTATTAACAAGCGAAAGAACAGCGTTCTCATGCTCGTGTACCTACCAACCGAGGAAGAGCTCGTTTCGAATGATTCGCGACGGACGTGGCGGCATTTCCTCCACGATGAGGCCGCGGCAACCGGCATTGTTCTTGTCGATTTTGGCGAGATCATGCGACAGCTCCCAGCAGACGAAGTGCAGGAGTTTTACATCGCCCCAGGGGCGCAGTCGCTTTATCCTCCTGCCGAGGGGCATTTTACGGATGAGGGGAATGCCTATGTTGCACAGAAGCTCTACGGCTTGCTCATGACGATCTCCGAACTTTCAGGGAAAATATCGGCAATGCGAGAGCAGGAGACCTGGTAACCGGCTGACGCGTCTCCACGCCTGACACCGCGCGGCATAGGCCTTCTGCCCCGTCGTGTCCCCGCCTGGTCCGCTTGTTGCGCGATGCCCACGTGAGTTTGTGCTCGGGTCAATATACGATTCGCTTTCATACCGTCCAGACGATCTGATCGAGCGTTTTTCTTGGTAATCGAACCGCGCGCAACCAAAGCGATGCGAACCGGGCGTCGAAACAGCGGCTCCGCCGGGCCAGCCGTCTTGCTGCCTCTGCTGCTCGTGACCCTTGTTGTTGCCACAGTCTATGTTTTTGCCGCGCGTCCTTTCCCGGCGCCGCCACCGATTTACCCGCGTTGCAGTGCAGTCTCTTGGTTTTGATCCGAACGATCCTGCGGCCAAGGACGCCATCGTCACTCCGACTCTGACCGTCCCTGTGAACCATCCGGTCGAGCTGCTGCTGCGCTCGCAGGACGTGGTGCACGATTTCTTCGTTCACGTTCGGGACTGGGAAGTCGGGCGTTCAAAAATCCTTCGCCCGACCCAACGACTTCGACCGTGTTTCCCCCTGCTCGGCTGCATCAAGCACCGACATAGGCTCTGCGGTGGCATCTATTGCACAGGGTAATGAGGTTTTCCTCGGCATCATCACCCAGCAAGCTTCGCGAGCGAATATGATGGACGTGGAGATCGTTGCGGCTTCCGCAGTTCTGACATCGCCAACCGTCTCGCTCTAAGACTTGCGGACAGAGTCTCCAGCATGAATCCGAATCCAGTCGAAGCCTCGGTCGCTTCGATCGTAACCGGTTCACGACGCCTTCCGCACTTCCTCCAGGAACTCCGTCTTCTCTGGTTGAGGAAGCAACGAAAAGAGCCGGCTGAGCCCCAGGAGCAGCGACTTGGAATTGCCGTTCTCCAGATTCGCTCCCGCCAAGAAGTCCGCACAGATCATCTCGAGACAGTAGCCCCGAGCGTCCCTCCCGAGCATCAGGCCTGCTGTTTCAAGCGCCTGCTCAATCACCGGCAACTGGCTCTTGTAAACCTTGAAATAGATCATCTCCGATGGCTCGGTTTCCTTCCCCGTCAGGTGACGCTCCACCTCCCGCTTGAACTCCTCCTTCGGTAGCTCCCGGGCTTTGTGCAACCAGGTTGCACAGTCGAAGTTCTGATTGTCCTTCCGCGCCACTCGGGCCAGTTCCGTCGCCTTGCTCCACCCCACCTCCCGCAGCCGCGGTTTCGGGATGCGGATCAGCCTCTCGTGGATTGCCATCAGGTAGTAGGCCTTCCGGCGTGATTCCGGGAAGCGTTTCTCCAAGAACTCGTCAAACGACGTGAGATTCTCAAGCCTCCAGTACTGACCGGACCGAACCTCACAGAGATACTGGCCCAGCTCGACGAACCGCACGTCTCGCTCCCGCTCCTTCGTCCGCTCCCAAGCAAGGATCTCGTCGATCTTGTCGAGAACGAACAGGGCCCGCCGACGATTCAGTTTCGGGGCCACGAGCGGCACTCTGTTAGTCCACAAGCTCGTCAAGCCAATCAAGGTCGCTCGCTCCTGGCTGGCGGATGAGGTTTGTGTCGATCAACGGCTGGTTGTTCAGGCAGAGACCCAGATGAGAGCAGCTCGTGCAGCCGTTCTGGGGAAACCGAATGCCGCTGTGCGGCAGGAACCGCCCGCTCTCGATCTGCTCGACCGCCGAATGAACCAGCTCTCCGAATTCCCTCCGCTGCTCCTCCGTGATCGATGCCTTGAGGTACTGGATCTCGGGCCAGTTCTTGCGGACGAACACGACCAGGGCCACCTCCGAGATCCCGCTGATCCAGGAGTAGCAGACCAG
>Ga0187872_10001643_pt1 | contig 22092 bp, 13 predicted proteins | sample June2016WEW_16_4_FD_132973 | JGI IMG/M metagenome (GOLD analysis project Ga0187872, IMG submission 132973) | Peatland microbial communities from SPRUCE experiment site at the Marcell Experimental Forest, Minnesota, USA - June2016WEW_16_40 | ecosystem: Environmental > Terrestrial > Soil >...
CACCGCTGCCGCAAGTGGAGTTTCCCACAATCCAAGTGCAGGCGAGCCTTCCGGGCGCAAGTCCTGAAATCATGGCTTCGTCCGTTGCCACTCCCCTCGAGCGCCAGTTCGGCCGGATTGCGGGAGTGACGGAGATGACATCGAGCAGCCAGGCCGGCAACACGTCGCTCACGCTGCAATTCGACCTGAATCGCAACATTGACGCGGCTGCTCGCGACGTTCAGGCGGCGATCAACGCTGCTGCCACGCAGTTGCCGGCGAATCTCCCAAGCCTGCCGACCTACAAGAAAGTCAATCCGGCCGACTCGCCCGTCATGATTCTCGCGGTGCGATCGGATATTTTGCCGGTAAGCCGCCTCTACGATATTGCCGATTCGATCATCGGGCAGAAGCTGTCGCAGGTGGACGGCGTTGGCCAGGCCACAGTCGGCGGGAGCGCGCGTCCAGCGGTTCGCATTGAGATAAACCCGAAGATCCTTGCCGGCTACGGGCTTGGCTTGGAAGACGTTCGGACGGCCCTCGGCCAGGTGAACTCGAACGAGCCCAAGGGAGCGGTTTCCAACGGCCTCGTGCGGTGGACGTTTTACGATAACGATCAACTATTTGACGCGAATCATTACCGCCCTCTGATCGTCGCCTATCGCAACGGCGCTCCGGTGCGCCTGGGCGACATCGCCACCGTGGTGGATTCGGTGGAAGATATCCATCAGACCGGGCTCGTAAACAACAAGCGGTCGGTCATGGTCATCATCAATCGCCAGCCGGGCGCCAACATCGTCGGCACCGCGGACCGGATCCGGGCCATGCTCCCGCTGCTCCAGGCTTCGATTCCGGCTGCGGTTGATTTGGCAGTCGCGATCGACCGGACAATTACAATCCGGGCTTCGGTCAAGGACGTACAGATCACGCTGCTCATCACGATCGTGCTCGTAATTCTGGTCATTTTTGTTTTTCTGCGAACCGTGTGGGCGACCATAATTCCCGCCGTCGCCGTCCCCGTATCGCTGATTGGGACGTTCGGCGTGATGTATCTGCTCGGCTACTCGATTGACAACTTGTCCTTGATGGCGCTCACGATTTCCACGGGTTTTGTCGTGGATGACGCCATCGTCGTGATTGAAAACATTACGCGCTACCGCGAGGCGGGTCTTTCACCCCTTAACGCCGCGCTCCGAGGGGCGCAGGAGATCGGGTTCACGGTCCTTTCGATGAGTGCGTCGCTGGTTGCTGTTTTCATTCCGCTTTTGTTGATGGGCGGCATCATCGGGCGTCTCTTCCGCGAATTCGCCGTTACGCTGAGCGTGACGATCGTGATGTCGCTGGCCGTCTCGCTCACCACGACGCCCATGATGTGCGCAAAATTCCTCAAGCCTATTCGGCAAGAAGGACACAACTGGCTCTATCACTTGAGCGAGCGCACGTTCCAAAGAATGGTCGACGGATACGACCGAGGTCTCCGTTGGGTGCTGGAGCATCAGCCGCTGACCCTGACGATCACGATCGCCACGGTTTTCCTGAGCGCAATCCTCTACTATTACGTTCCCAAAGGGTTCTTTCCGCAGCAGGATACGGGCCTTCTGAGCGGATCAATCCAGGCGTCGCAGGATATCTCGTTCGATGCGATGCGCGTGAAGCAGGATCAGTTCAGCCAAATCGTGACATCCGATCCCGCCATCCAAAGCAACATCGCTTTCGTCGGCGGAGGCAATGCGCTGAACACGGGGCGCATGTACATCATGCTGAAACCCCTATCGGAGCGCAAAATCAGGGCGGATCAGGTGATTGCGCGCCTGCGCAAGAAACTTGCTGTCGTGTCCGGCGCCACCCTGTATCTCCAGGCAAACCAGGATATTCGCGTCGGAGGCCGGCAGAGCAACTCGCAATATCAGTACACTCTGGAAAGCGAAAACTTGTCTGATCTGAACGCGTGGTCTCCGCGCCTCCTGGCCGTGCTCAAGACGCTCCCGCAGTTGCGCGATGTTTCGACCGATCAGCAGGACAATGGCCTGCAGGAGCAGTTGGTAATCGATCGCGACACGGCCTCGCGGCTCGGGCTCGACGCGCAGACCATCGACAACACGCTGTACGACGCTTTCGGCCAGCGGCAAGTCTCGACTGTGTTCACGCAACTCAATGAGTACCATCTGGTGATGGAGGTGGCGCCCGACTTCCAGCAGAACCCGGACGCTCTCAAGAGTATCTATGCCGGCTCGTCAAATGGGACGGAAGTGCCGCTCAGCGCCTTTACCCATTTCCAGTCGAGGACCGCGCCGCTAGCCGTGAACCATCAGGGGCAGTATCCGGCCGTGACGCTCTCCTTCAATCTTGCTCCCAACGTTGCGCTCGGGGACGCAGTGGATGCAATTAATGCCGCCGAACGTCAGATCAACCTGCCGTCCTCGATACGGGCCACTTTTCAGGGCACCGCGCAAGCATTCCAGGCTTCGCTCGCTAACGAGCCGGTGCTGATTCTCGCCGCGCTCTTCACCGTTTATATCGTTCTGGGCATGCTGTACGAAAGCTTCATCCACCCGATCACGATTTTGTCGACCCTCCCATCGGCAGGTGTCGGCGCGCTTCTTGCGCTCCTTATCACCGGGACGGAGCTGAGCGTAATGGCGATGATCGGGATCATTTTGCTAATCGGCATCGTCAAGAAAAACGCGATCATGATGATCGACTTCGCGCTCGATGCGGAGCGCAAGGAGGGTAAATCGCCACGGGAAGCGATCTACCAGGCGTGCCTGCTGCGATTCCGCCCCATCATGATGACGACGATGGCAGCGCTTTTGGGCGGCTTGCCGCTGGCGCTGGGAACAGGCACGGGCTCGGAGCTACGCCGCCCGCTCGGCATCAGCATCGTCGGCGGGCTGATCGTAAGCCAGATGCTCACGCTATTCACCACGCCGGTCGTCTACCTGTACATGGACCGGCTCCGCCGGACGCGACGCCCCATCCAGAGGCGCGGCGGGCCTCCAGCCCTCGTCGCTGCCGAGCTCAATGCCCGACTGACACGCCTAACATTCTGATTTGGGACAAGTTGCACGCTTTGCTGGTTTCCCTAAGAGGCTGTGACGGAGTTCGAGAAGAGGTTCATCAAGCGTGTCTTGAGCACGTTCACGGCAACCAGTCGTGCGCCGCAAAAGTCCTCGGAATCCACCGCAACACGCTCAGCCGCAAAGCGGGCGAATACAAACTTGACCACGTCGGCCGCCGCTGACCGTCGAAATCGCGCCGGAAGCCTCGTCTCGCAGCCACGAAATAAAATGGCCGGCCCGTTGCCGGACCGGCCATCCGAAATCCTCAGTTGCCCGGCTTTGCTGGCAGTTTCTTTGCAGGTGTGCGCTTTGGCGCGCCCTTTTCGGGAATGATCGTAGGATCGACCTTCACCTTGTCCCAGTGCAGCAGGAACGGCGTCGGATCGTAGCTTACCAGCGTCCCGGCGAAGCGAATCGGGTCGTCCTTTTGCAGGCGCAAGGTATCGGGCTGCGGTGTAACGTCCGCCGCGGCTCCCGCAGCGGCCGTCCAAACCTTCACGTCCATATTGGCCGTCGTCGCTGCCTCGACGTCTTCTTGCGTCGCGCCGAAATAAACCATGAAATCAGCGAAGCTGTCGGACTTCTGCACGTCGATGATCTTTCCGACGACTTCTGGAAATTCCGCGCCGCAGATCGCGAGCCAGGTCATTTTCGCCTTGTCTCCTCCGCCGCCGAGGTCGCTGAGTACGGTGACGATGGTGCTCGCCTGGGCGATCTTCAGCAGATCGGCTGCGGCCGGGATTGTGTACGTCGCAGGACGGTCCGGCGCGTTCGCCGCGAGCTGGAGGAGTTCGTTCAGCTGCCCGTCGACCAGCGTGTCGCAGTTGGGCTGCTCGTAGTTGATGATCGTCTTCCGGAGGTAATCCTTCACCTTGTCGGCATCCGTAATTTTCAGATCGACCGCTCGCGCCAGGACCCAAAAGCCGTCGAGCGACTGCGTGGGATTCATCGCGAGATACGCAAGTCCGAGCCGGTACTCGGTGACCGGGTCGCTGGGCGTATTCGCCAGCGCCACCTTATACACAGCGACGGCGGCCGCGTAGTCTTTCAACTGGGAATCGGCCATGCCCGCGGCTCCCTCGAAGAATGCCGCGGCGGGCTTTTTCTGCTCTTCGAACTGCGCATCCGTGACGTTGTCCGGCTTGGGAAGTTTCGGTAACAACTGCGCACCCATCAGAGCCGCGTCGCGTTCCTTCGCCAGTTGGTCGTTCGCATCCGCTGCTTTCGGATCAAAGGAAGCCGAAAATGCCTGAACGCGAACCTGGGTGGCTTGAAGCCGCGAGGTTACGTCTGTCTTATCGCCCATGGCAATCACGTGATCGGCGCATGAGATCGCCTTGGCGTACTGTTTGCCTTGCCCCAACTGCCCGCAGGACTGAACGTAGAGCTGGCCGACGTATTTGTTCAGCGTCGAGCTCGGATACTTCGTCATGTACTCATCCAGGCAGTTCGCCTTCGCCTGGGGATCCTTTTCAGCCTGACACGCCTGGAACGAGTTGTACTCCTGCATGGTGTACTGGGGTTGCTGCGAAGTCTGCTGCGCGGCTTGTGCAACCACCGGCCGGACCGGCAGCGACATCCATACGAGCGCAAGTGCGATTGGGCTTATTCTAACTTTGAGCACACTCCTCCGGTCACTTCCAAGGGCAGCCTCTTTCGTTTTCTTTGACCTCTGCATCGACGACCACGGCTCGTTCGTGATCTATCGGGCGGCTTCCGTCCGACCCAAACATCTCTGCGATCAAAACTTCGATCATGATTACTACTTCAAACTCCCTTTACGGGGCACAGGATGCCCCATCAAGTGCACAGTGTTCTAGTTGTATCTTTAACCGTTGAACTCAAGCACGAAGCCGCCAACCTGCTCTTGCATCCCGATATAGGTGGCGTGCCCCGTGGTATTCCCGTGCCGAGTTGTGGCTTCGAGTTCCTTCCTCAGGCCCGCCTTGACCAGGGCATCGACCACCGCATCATGATCTCCCGCCGCGGGGCTGAGCGCCAGAAGCTCAAAACCGTTTCCATGTTTGTCGAGAAACGCCTTGTGTGGGCCGCCCGGTCCCTGAGGCATGGGAGCCAGCAACTCAATCTGTGTGTCTCCCAGATAGGCAACGCCTCTATTGAGCGTTGTCGAGGGAAGATCCGCCTCGACGATCTTTTTTCCGTTGAAGGTGTATTCAAGCGGCGTGGAGGTGTGTTGAAATTGCCAACTGCCGATACCAAAAAGTTCTTCGTAGCGTTGGGCCGACTTCTTCTCGTCCTTAACGACGATCCCGAGATCGACGAATCTTCGTCCACCCGAAATAACGGGCAGATTCATGTCGATCATGCCGGGCCTTGTGCGCGTAAACCTGCCAGTCTTGCGCAAATTGGCTGCTGCCGCCTGTTTCGGGACACTGCCGAATTCGACGCGCAGTCCGAGGTCTTCCGCGGTCTCCAGGATCGTGAATTTCGAGCCATCTCCGACGTCACCCTGCATTTCGACGCCAGCGCCCGCGTCTCTGAAGGCCATCAACATCTGATCGTGATTGGGAAAGGCGCCGAGACCTATACCATAGAAGCCCTCGCCCTGTTTCTGCAGGAATTCCGCGTAGGAGTTTTGGCCGGAGACGGGCTGCACGAGCTTAAAGGAATGGCCGCCGCAGTCTCCTATGGCCAGTTTCAGGACACAGTCCGCGTCGCCCAAATCCTTGTCATGAAGCACGAGTTGCTTGGGTCGAAATTCGTAGAACGTCCAAGACGAACCGAACACGTCAGAAAAACGCTTGGCGACTCTCTCGGCGTCTTTGACCACCATAGCGATCTGCTGAACCTTGCCGCCCGCGGTCAAATTCACTTTCGGGGGTACAGAGGTCGATTGAGCGCACGCAGGGCCCGACCGCATCATACCGGCTGCAACCGCGGCACCTACCGCTGTTATGGATCCGCTAAGAAACGTCCTACGCGATGCGCTCTCGGGTCTATTGTGTTTGCGCATGTCTACTCTCCCCTTTCGAGCCACGACGTCTCTTGCGGGCGCTGCTTCCGCAGGCCGGTCGCCGACGCTGTAGGCTGGGCTCCAATAGTGTCCTCGTGCTTGAAGTTACGAGCGAGATAGGTACCTTGGTCACATAATTCTGAATCGCTTATCTCGGTCTTGCGGAAGTACGGCATGAACTTGACGCCTTTGCGGACATACAACTTCACCGTTGCAGCGTCGATCAGTACGCTCTTCCAGTCCGGCCGGTTTCGAACCTTTGTAATTCCGCTGCAGTACGCTCGTGCCGTTCACAAAAGAACGTCATTGCCGTGGTCTGCATACATCACTTGGCCGAATATGCCCACTACATCGGAGGCAGCCCAGATCTTGTTCTTGTAACAGACCGCGCCGATATAGCGTGTTTCGGAGATGAACGTGCCATCGGCCGTGTAGCGCGAGAACCCCTGATACATGTGCCCTTTGTCAGTTCCGGCAAACAGAACCCGGTTGCCCTTGCCCTTGGGGCCGGCAAATTCGAGTGAATAGGCCCACTTGCCTACGGGACCGCCGGAGGCTTCCACGAACTGCTGCATATTCCTTTCTCCCGCGGCCAGCACATCCGCGCTGGGATGGATGATTTCCTCCTGGGTAGGCGGTTTCGACATGCGAATCCGGCTTTTCACCCCTTTCACGCGATAGGCCGCCATGGGATGTCCGGCGCGGGCTGGCGCGGCGTTAGCGGTTGAGCCGCCCAGCATCACTGACGCAGTCGGGACGGGAAACGTGGTCGACTCCCGCAACCCGATCACGTCCCGCTCTTTTCGCGCCAGCGCATGATCCCGCTGGGTGATGTTCATCGCGTTGAGCACAGCGTCGGCGTCGAACGTCTCATACGATAGATCGGCCGGCTGAAAAATGGTGGACATATATTCAATGCCCCAGTGTCCATCGTTGTTGGTGGCGCCGAACAGAGCGTTGCAAACGAGTATCTTGTGGCCATCGGCCCGGTAACGGCTGAAATTCAGCGAGAAGCCTGCGCCGACCGGGTGGTAAATGAGCATCTCGACGTTCTCCATGACGTCGTAGGCGCCGGGGTGGATCAGGTGGTCTCCCTTGCCGGTCACGTTCATCGACGGCGGCGGATTCGACATCAACTCATCGACGCTCTGCACGACTACCGGATTGGTCCCTTCATACGTAAGGAAAGGGTACTGCATCGTCTTGGCCATTCCTGCCAGATCCCGCCGGCTGAGCGCCGCAAAGTACTGCATCACCAATCTCATCCCCTCCGCCACTGACGTTTCGTAAAAGAGCGGGAATCGGCAGTCCGGTTCAGCCCCCGGTTTCAGACCAGGAGGCGCTTGCGGGTCTTGCACCTCCGCTTGCGGCGCCGCTGCCGCAGGCTGCGCTAAGTTCGGCGCGAGTGCCACTGCGCCCAGTAGCCCCGCCGCCGCGGCGCCCTTCATGAAATCTCGCCGATCAGTGCTGGCATTGGTTCCTGCGTTTGCTGTTTTTTCGCTCGGCACATCCGTCATGTCAGTTTCCTCCTCTCACGTCTCAGATTCCGACCGGTGCGGGCGCATAGGCCGTTCATGGGCCCGCACCGACAAAGCAAATCTCCGTAGGTTAGAAGTCGATCCCCAACCCGCCCTGCAGTTTCCTCCTCGGACCGGCAGCCGTCGGCAAACCATCGGAGCTACCGTGTTGCCGTTCGTGCTGTAATTACTGCTAAGATTCGTGCGATTGGTGAAGTTGTAGCCTTCGAACATGGGTCATCAACGAGAACTTCCTTCTGAAACCCAGGTGCTTGTTTTTCTTGCCGCTAGTTTTTCCTTCCGGTGATGGTTATGGCCTTGAGCGCGGCCGGGTCGCTCTTGAGTTCATTCGAGCCTGCTGGAAACTGATTGACCTTGAGCATGTACGCGATGATGTCCGCATAGTCCGCCGGGCTGAGGCTGCCGACATTGCCCATGGGCATCGTTGAGCGAGTGACGCCGAACAATTCATCGGCGGTGCGCCCGTTCCAGACCTGGGTAAACGGATCGCCCGCGAGCGCCGGCCCCTGGCCGCTGCCGCTGAGGTCACTCCCATGGCAAGAGGCGCAGTTTTGCGAGTACTTCGTTTGGCCGCGCGCGGCCTGTTCGGCGGTGTACACGCCGTCCTGCGTCGTCTTGCCGCCGGCCGCTCCCTGGCCGGATGCGGTAGGCGCAGTGGAAATGGGCACGTTGCCGTCGAGCACGAAGGTATACAGGCGGCCCCGGCCCGCGCTGCCGGCGAGAACCGAAACGTACTGCTTGCCGTCGAGCATGTAGGTGGATGGATTCGAGAATCCAGGAACCAGTTTGACCTCCCAGAGTTTTTCGCCTTTGTCCGCGCTGAACGCTACGAAGCGGCCGTCGTTCGAGCAGGCGAACACGAGATTCCCCGCCGTCGTTACGGTGCCTCCGCCGTTCATCTGCTGAACGCGCCATCTTTCTTTCTGGGTTACGGGATCCCAGGCCACGAGGAAGTTGGTGCGCGTGGCTACCTCCGCCGGCGGCGGCTTTTTCGGCCCCGGCTGAGGCGCCCTGTTTGCCTGTCCATAGATCACGAGGTTGCGAAGCTGGCCATGACTGACTACGCCGACTCTGTATTTGAAGTTCGGGTCCACGGCGTACCATTCGTAGGCGCCGCCGCCGGGTACATAGGCAAGGCCGGTGTTGGGATTGAACGACATGGCGGGCGTGTTATGCACGCCGGTGGCGCCGGGGAAGACCCAGGCGCCGTCGTCGGCGTCGTCGTAACGGGCGCCGGGAGCGACGATCGGACGCCCCGTCTTCTGATCCATGCCCGTGGTCCAGGTGACCTTATCATCTATCAGAGCCGCCGAGAGGAACTTTCCGGTTTTGCGGTCCAGAACGTAGAAGAAGCCGTTCTTGTTAGCCTGCATGATCACTTTCCGCATCTTGCCGTTGATTTTCAGATCGGCGAGGATCAAGTCCTGCACCGCGTCGTAATCCCATTCATCGCCTGGCGTTGTCTGGTAATGCCAAACGTACTCGCCGGTGCTCGCGCGGAGGGCCATGATGGAGGCGATATACAAGTTATCGCCATCTCCCGGACTGCGATATTTCTGCGGATACGGGCCGCCGTTGCCGGTGCCAAAGTAGACGAGATCGAGATCGGGATCATAGGAAAACACATCCCAATTCGAGCCCCCGCCGCCCATCTTGTACCACTGGTCTCCCTTCCAGGTTTTTGCGGCGCGCTCCATGGCCTTATTTTCGAAAGGCTTCGACGGATCGCCGGGAACCGTGTAGAAGCGCCAGAGCTGCCTGCCGGTCTCCGCGTCATAGGCGGTCACGTAGCCTCGGACGTCGTAGTCGGAGCCGCCGTTGCCGATGATGACCTTGTCTTTCAGGATGCGCGGCGCTCCGGTAATGCTATAGTCGGCGTTCGGATCCGTCGTCTGCACTTGCCAGACGACCTTGCCCGTTTCCGCATCGAGGGCGACCAGCCTTCCGTCCAGCAGGCCTGCGTACACCTTGCCGTCGTAGAGCGCCACGCCGCGGTTGCCGGGCCCGCAGCAGATGGTCGGGCCGGTGCGCGGCTGGCTCGAATCGGGTTGTTTGTCGGGGCCGAGCGGGAAATTATGGTGGCCGATGTGGGGATCGTAGCGCCATATCTCTTTTCCTGTGCGGGCATCTACGGCGAACACGACGCTCCATGTCAATGTGGCGTAAAGAATCCCATTCGAAACGGTGGGAGTCGCCTCAAGCCGGCCTGGTTCGGAGTCGGTATCGAAATACCAGGCCAGCCCGAGCCGCCCCACGTTGCCCGCGTTGATCTGGTTGAGCGGGCTGTAGCGGGTCTCCCCGTAGTCCCGGCCGGTCGCCAGCCATTCCTCACCGCTCTTGGCGGCGTTCCTTAGAGCCTTGTCGTCCACGCGCGCGGCTTGCTGGGCTGCAACGGTGCCGACCGAAACAACCGCAGCCAGAGTAACGAAGCACCACGTAATTCGATTTGATCTCCGCACCTGAAGAACTCCCTTCCTCGCCTACGTTGATATGGTTTCCATGAGTGCCAGTGTTCCTCGGTCAAACCCCTACCAGCCCGGAAGCTGGTACGCATGAACGCTCACAATCATAAAGTCCGACAAGATCTTCTCATTCCGAATACTGCGCAGAATCTCCCCGCTTCGTCTACATAAGGCCACACGATTCTGCTGGACCGGACCGATATCTAGGGCCTCTACAGCCACGGCACCGGCTTGCCCATGCTAGGAACTTCCTCCTTATAATCAGAAGATCAACTTTAGCGCGAACTGAATCTGGCGCGAGGTCGTGCTCGTGGCTCTGACCGAGCCGTCATTGCCCGCATTACCGACAGGAGCGAAAGTAGTAAGGTTAGACAGGACGCTGCCATTTGGCACACCCAAATTCGTGTGGTTGAGAACGTTGAAGAATTCCGCGCGAAACTCGGTGTTCAACTTCTCCCAGATCTTGGTGTCCTTGATTATCGACGTGTCGAGGCTTAGAACGCCGGGACCTTCTAGCGAGTAATCCGGGACGTCACCCAGCGATCCGAGGGGTGGAATAGAGTAACAGGTTGAGTTGAACCAGTCGTACCAGTGACCCAAGACCTGACCTTTCCCCCCCGGGCAAGTGCCAGAATAGTTCATGCGATCGAATTGATAACCCCCAAGGAGAGCTGTGTCGGTGCCCGAGATCCCGCCTTCCGAAACGTAGAGCGGAATACCCGTGGCGGCTCTCAGAATTGTGGCCAATTCCCAGCCTCCGACGAGCCTGTTTCCTTTGAAGGGCAAGGCATACACGCCATTCACCACCAGATTGTGCCGAATGTCGAAAGAGCAAAGGCCATAGTCGTAGAGGCGGTTGTACGGATCGTCTTCCGCGGCAACGGTTTGCTCGGTAGCGTTCGACCCGGAACCGGTCGTCATGCACCTCGAGTATGTGTAGGCGGCCTGCGCTTGTAAGCCACCGCGGAACTGGCGATTTAGGGTCACCTGTAATGAATTGTAGTTCGAAGTGGATATCGGGATCTCCCATGTCTGCTGCCCGAAAAATGGAAAACCACCCGGCGGAGCGCCCGGCAGGGAAGCAGTGTAAGGGTTTGGTGTTGTGTTTATGCGCGGATTCGGCACGGTGCCTACCCCGCTCCAAAAGTTGGGGAGAGTAGTCAAGGACCCGCAAATAGCCGGGTTCGACGTGGGCTCCGACCCGGGCGCTGTTCCCGGCGTATTGCACATGGGCGCATTCAAATCGACTGAGGAAAATTGGTGGCGGCCTTCCGCTCCGATGTATCCAACGGACAGAACCATGCCAGCGGCAAGCTGGCGTTGAATAGTTAGACTGTACTGCATTACATACGGAGAGGCCGACGTCGAGTAGCTCTCTGCCCCGGTTTCGACAGACTCTTTTATCTCCCCTCCCGGAGTAATGCCCGGGAACGCGTTGGGAAACGGCGGGAATGTGCCAGTACCCTGAGCTTCTGCATCGGGCCAATTAGTATAAAACTCGCCTGCGTACTCGCGAGGCTCGACCTGGTCGTGGAATATTCCGAATCCGGCGCGGATGGCGGTCTTGTGGTCGGCGAATGGATCAAAGACCACGCCGATGCGAGGCTCGAGATTCAGGACGTTCGGATTCCCCTGAAAAACGTGACTCGCGGGCGTAAACCCAGTCGCAAACGACGGCCCTGCTCCCGTTAGAACGTTCACGTAGTAGGGGGTGGTGTCCGGAAGAGGGGGATGCACGACTACATTGAAGGGCCCGCCCCTGGGGTCGGTCACAAAGTCCCACCGAAAGCCGAGGTCCAGAGTAAGTCTGTTGGATACCTTCCAGTCGTCCTCGAAGTAAGGGGCAAAGTCCAACTCCCTGAAATGGCGGTCGGCGTTGCCGTGGCCCGGGTAGTTTCCCGTGTTACCATATGCCGCGCCCCCTAGAAAATTCTGCTCGCTTAGAAACGTAAACGTCTCGCCGAAACCAAACGTGCTGTACGCAACGGTCAGCACTCTGGTAACGGCGATGCCAGCCTTAAAGCTGTGAGCCCCGTGGGTCCACGCGAGGTCGTCCCCTCCGCCATACTTCTCCTGGGCCAGGGTGTATGGGACCAAACCGGGACTGCCGATAGCCGTGCAGCCGGGACAGCCAGCAGTGACTCTGCCATCTATGAAATCGTTGAACGCATAGGGCTCCTTCGCGACAAACTGGAGGGGATCGGGGCAGGCGGCCGCCGAGCAAGCAACTCCTGTCGGATTTGGCAAGCTTCCCGAAACCGCGGCTGCGTACGTTCTGGTGAAGATGCCACGAAGCGAGTTCACGGTCGTAGCTGAAACAATGTGGCGCTCCTGAAGCGTGAAGAACTGGTTGGCGTTATGGTCTGTTTCCGGCCAATCGGAAAGGACTGCCGACCCGGAAGCGGGCAAAAACTGCGTGGCCCGTTCGGAGATATACCGCCCGAAGAGGGTGTCGTTGGAGGAAAGGTTGTAATCCATGCGACCCATATAGTAGTTATCACTCGCAGTGTTGACGCGTACCGTGGTGAGCGGCTGATAGCCACCTTCATCGGCGCCCCTTACACCGGCGGCGCTATTAAAAAGGGCTAAGACTCCCCGAACTGAGGCTGCGGCATCGGCTGCTTGGGATGGTTGGGAATCGAGGCAACCGAAACCAACATACGTATAGGGGCCGCCGGAAGACGGGGGCGGAGGTGTTCCAACCGGAGCCGTGCCGCAGGCAAGACTAGCGTTCACTTTGCTTGTCGGCAGATAGCCATTGGCGACGTATGGCATCGGAACCAGGCTAGTGAAGGTTGAGCCCAGTGAGCTGCGAAAGCCTTCGTAGTTGCCGAAGAAAAACAGCTTGTCTTTAATCACGGGGCCGCCGAGGCTCCCGCCGAACTGGTTCTGCCGGAATGGGGGTATTGGATCTCCAGTGACCACTGGAATGGAGCCGGGAGCTCCGCATGTAGCTGTGCATTTTCCAGTGGAGGCGAAGTCGAAGAAATTCCGCCCATCCAAGGCGCTATTGCGGAAGAACTCGTACGCCGAACCGTGAAGAGTGTTGCTGCCGGACTTGGTCGCCGAATTCATGACCACACCATTGCCAGCAAACTGCGAGCTGTACGAGTTGGTCAAGACTTGGAACTCCGCGATGCCCTCGACTCCAAGCGCAGTGGCAAGTGCAGACATCCCGGCTCCGTGCTCAAAGAAATCCCTCACGTCCTCGTTATCGATAAGGTATGCCTGGCCTTCGGGCCTCGACCCCCCGACGGAGATGTTGGTCTGGTTTCCATACAACCCACTCCCGCCTCCTGAGACGCTTACTGTGGTGGTACTCGGTAGAACCGCCACGCCAGGCGCCAAATAAAGGAGCTGCGTGTAGTTCCGGCCGTTTAGAGGCAAGTCCGCCACCTGCTTCGAAGTGACTAGGGAGGAGACGGCTGCGGTCGTGGTTTCGACCTGCGAAACCTGGGCCTCCACGTTCACGGTTTGCGCTACCGCGCCGACGGGAAGAGAAAAGTCAACGACAAGATTCGCGCCAACGGTCAGCGTGATCCCTTTGTGGACCACCGTCTGGAAACCTGACATCGTGGCTTGAACGTCGTAGCTGCCAATCGGCAATTCAAATATCGTGTACCGCCCGTTTGAGTCGGTTATAGTGGACCGAGCGCTATTGGTTGCGACATTCGTTGCCGCGACTGCCGCGCCCGCCAATACGCCACCTGAGGTATCCTTTGCCGTGCCTGACACTGTCGCAGTCTGAACCTGAGCTTGGGCAATCGACACACAAAAAAAGAGCGCCGCCAAACAAGCGAGCAGCGAAATCGCCAACTTTCGTTCCGAAGATCGTGTACCCATGACATCTCCTCAGTGCGAGGCATCACCCAAGTTGCTGGGTGTTGAGCTGCCGCAGAGGGTTACCATGTCGGCAAAAGTCTGTCAAGCGTTTTGTGCTAGCTGATTACCCTTTATAGGACACAAGCCTATCGCAAATACATTAATGCACTAGCCTAGGACCTGTTGACAACGGCAGTTTTGCCTTTCATAATCCCGCCGCCAATGTCCGCTGCCCTGGTGCGTTGGCAACACAAAAATCGGAGGGGCGAGGTAATCGCTCGGAGACCGAGCACAGGAGCGATGTATGTGTAAGTCATGGCGTGGTATTGCGCTTCACCTGATTGTTATTGGTTTAGTGATTGGGGTGAGCCGGCCGGTGGCGGCACAGGGCGGCGCACATTCTTCAGGTCCGCAGCTGTATGATGGGAAAATTGTTCCGGCGCGGGATCTGGCGATGAAAATCGCAGGGCCGTTTACTTTCGTCGCCGTGGGCGACCTCGACTACGTGCATCCGATAGCCAAGCGCGCCGATCCTTCCGTCCAAGCTGCAATCAAGATTATCCGCGACGCTGACGTCGCATTCGCGAGCGACCTATCGGGGATAGTGGATGTAGACAAACCCGGCACGCGCATTAACGGTCTTACGGGATCCCATGAACTCGCGTTAGACATCAAGGCGAATGGGTATCGGCATAGTAAATCGCGCCACTAACCACTCCGGCGACAACGGGCCAGAGGGGATGTATGCGACCGTCAAGGCTCTCGAGGATCTCGGAATCGTGGCCGCGGGGACAGGCCAGGACCTGGAAGAGGCGCGCGAGGCAAAATATCTGGAGACGCCGAAGGGCCGCATCGGTCTGGTCGCCATGGCTTCAATCTCCTCCGCCGGTTATCCTGGCAATCCAGCATCGTACGTCTACGAAGGCAACACCGGGGGGAACGCCGGAGAAAATCCGTTGCACCTGAACGTGAGCTTGGTCGTGACGGCAGAACAAATGGAGGTTTTGAGAAAAGTGCGGGACGAGTTGTATGAGCATCGCGCGGACTATCCGCATCCGGTGGCTCCGATTTCGCCGAACGAGCCGAAGGATCGCCTCCAGATGACGCGCTATGGAGGTTCGTATAAGGTCGGCGACAAGCCTGGGACGGTGAGCTACACCATGAACCAGGAGGATCTACAGCAAAATCTGCGGAGCATCCGCAACGGTAAAGAATCGTCGAGCTTTATGCTCGCCAGTCTTCACGCGCTCGAAGATTCTTCGCCTCTTGCGTGGGATGGAACGTCAGAGTATCCGCCCGACTTTGCGATTGAGCTGGCGCACAAGGCTATTGACAATGGCGCGGACGTGTTCCTCGCCCACGGTGTTCATCATTTGCGTGGCGTCGAAATTTACAAAGGAAAGCCAATCTTCTATGGGCTCTCCCACTTTACCTTCCAGTTGAATCAGCAGCCAACCATGCCCGGAAGCTTTGCTGCACTGAGGGCCGATCCATACCACACGGACATCACCGATGCTGAGGCCATGTGGGCGCAATGGGCCTCCACCGGCATCTTTCGCATGGATGCCCCGGAAACGTTGCAGTCCATGGTGGTATTGCAGATGCCAGTGTCACTTGTCCTCGCCGATTAAGGATCATGCTCAATATATCAAGACTACAGGCGGAGGTCCTCCGGAGAACAACCGAGCCACAGCTCTCGTGCCCTCGCCGGTCGTGCAACTCAGTGAGCGTGAAGCCCGTATGCCTTTCGTGCAAGAACCGGGCTAAGCAGCATGGCTCGCAAACAGGTTCAAGGAAAGAGGCTAAAAGATGCTCCATATAGATTGTAGAGGAATGGAGCCGTGAGCACAGGTGGCGCAGCGCGGGCGGCAAGCTCCAGCGGGACGGCCGTACGCGAAATTGTACGGCGTCAGATGCGAGTCTCACTGCTGCTGATCGCGATCATGTTGGTTTGTTACTTCACTTTTGCGCTTTTGATGGCGTTTGCGAAGGGCTTCTTGGCGCGAGAGATTGTGGACGGCCTGCCGCTGGGAATTGTGTTGTCATTTCTGCTCATGGTTATTCCTTGGGTCTTGGCCTGGATTTATGTGAGCTGGGCCAACCGGCACCACGACAAGGCTTGTGATCAACTCGGCCACGGAGGCATGTGATGCACCATCAAGTGACGAGTATGGCTCAGCCGAGTGTCACAGCGATCGTAGTTTTCCTGCTGCTTATGGCGGTGACAGTAGTGGTCGCTTATTGGGCAGCACGGCGAACGCATTCGACGGAAGATTTCTTTGCGGCGGGCCGGCGAGTGAACGCGCTGCAGAATGGGTTGGCAATTGCAGCCGGCTTCCTCGCCGCGGCCAGTTTTGTTGGGCTCCCCGGCCTCATTTCACTCATTGGGATCGATGCGCTCCTCTACCCATGTGCGTCGTTGTTTGGGTTTGCACTGATGGTCTTCTTGATCGCCGAACCGGTGCGCAACCTTGGCAAATACACCTTCGCGGACGTCTTGGCCCGTCGGTTTGGTGGTTCATCCTCCCTTCGTGCTGTCGCGGCGATCTGCACCATCTACCTGGTGCTGAATTATCTCCTCCAGCAGATAGTGGGAGCCGGGAACCTCATCGGACTCATGTTCCATATTCCGTACGACGCTGCCGTAGTGATTATCGGCGTGGTGATGCTGGTCTACGTGCTGTTCGGCGGCATGATTGCGACGACATGGATACAGGTCATCGAGTGCGTGCTGGTGGTCATTGTGTCCATAGTTCTTGCCGCTTTCGCGCTCGCTGCTTTTGGTTTCCATATCACTGCGATGTTCAAGGCCGCGGCCGCTCAGGATAGTGTCGCTGCCCTGACGCCGGGCCCGATCGAATCCATTTCGGTGGCCCTGTCAGTTGGGTTGGGTGTGGCGAGTTTGCCCCACGTCCTGATGCGGTTCTACACCGTTCCCGACGCACGCACAGCCCGCCGCTCGCTTTTTCATGCGATGACGATCCTTGTGATCTTTTTTCTCATGATCTGTATCACTGGCTTCGGGGCAAGGGCTCTCCTCGGCCCAAGGGTCATCCAAAGCGCCGATCCGGGCGGAAACATGGCGGTTCCGTTGCTTGCCGAGCGGCTGGGTGGCACCCTGTTTCTGGGATTCGTAGCCGCGATCTTTTTTGCAGTGATCCTTGCGGTTACCATGGGATTGGCGATTACCGGAGCCGCGGCTCTGTCGCATGATATATGGGTGAACGTAGTTTGCCGCGGCCAAGTGAACAACCGGCAACAGCTCGTTGTTGCGAGAATTGCGACTGTTCTGCTTTTTGTGGCCTCGATTACGCTCGGCATCCTCTTCAGGGGTCAGAATATCGCGTTCCTTGTCGGACTTTCCACGGCGGCGGCGGCAAGCGCGAATTTCCCGGTACTCATCCTAGCGCTCTTTTGGCGTCGCTTGACCACGGCGGGTGCGATCTCCGGAATGATTGCGGGGCTCGGAGTGAGCGTCCTGATGATCTATCTCTCGCCGTTGGTCCAGGTTGGCATTTTGCACCATGCTGCCCCGGTGATAGGGTTGCGAACCCCTGGCCTCGTCACCTGTCCCTTTGCATTCCTGGTGGCTATCGCAGTCTCATTCGCAACGTATCGGGAGACAGACAGCCAACGCTACGAAGAAATGCAACGAAGGATGCTGATGGGGGCGGAGGAACATGCTGAGGCCGCTGTATAGCAGTGAATCGCAATGGTGGAATTGCTCTAGCGCAGACTGACTGCGGTTTCAGCCGTGCTTTCCTGGCGGCTTAAACGGAAACGGATGACAATTCTTAGAGGAAATCAGGAAAAAGGAGACGATCTGTATGCCACTGGACGTATTTGCAAAGGAAATTAGTCAGGAATATGAACTCGTTAACCCCGAGGGCGTCGTCAACCTAAAAGAGATGGGCATTAACCCTCATCCTGCTTCTCTGGAAGGCAAGCTGGTAGTGTTGCGCGCAAATGGCAAACACAATTCGGAAAATGCTCTGAACAGGATTGCCGAACTCTTGCAGGGCGAAGTCAAAAATATCAAGTTGATCCGAGCGTGGGAAGCCGTTCCCGAGACGAACGCAATAAGTCAGACCATGGAGCGAAGTAAGCTGTGGGCCGAAAAGATTGCCGCCTTTGGGCCAGACCTCGTGATCGCTTCCTCAGCTGATTGAGGGAGCTGTACATCATGGCTGGTAGTTGACCAGCTAAATCTTGAACGATTAGGAATACCGACGGTTACCATTGTTACAAATCAATTCGACCGTTTGGCCAGAAGCACCGCACTCAGTCAAGGCGTTGCGGATGCGCCATTTGTAGTTTTCCCGCATCCCATAGGGATGATCTCTCTGGACGAAATTAGGAAGAAAACCGAGACCATGTTCCCACAAGTTATGAAGATGGCCACCAACCCGTGGACGCCAACTGCGAAATTGGCGGCTCACAAATCTGTCTACCCTGCAGAACGCTTGAAATACACCGGCCGTGCGAGAGACGTGTCCAGGTTCTTCTTTGAAAAGGGATGGTCGATGGGCCTGCCCATCATGCCGCCCACCCCAGACGCAGTTACAGAAATGCTGCAGGGCACAACCCGCAAAGCTGATGAGGTGATCGGGCTTGTGCCTCCACGCATGGGCACGCTAACTATAGAAATGGTTGCCGTTCACGCTGCCATGGCCGACTGTAAGCCGGAGTATATGCCGATAATTATCACTGCCCTGGAAGCTCTCCTTGATCCTCAAGCCAACTGGCAAGGTGCAGCTACCACAACCGGAACAACTGCCGTCCTTACGATCGTAAATGGCCCTATTGTGAAGGAAATAGGACTTGCGTATGACCAGGGTGCTGCAGGGAAGGGTCACCATGCCAATGCAGCAATCGGCTATGCGATCAACTCCATAGCCTACACGGTTGGAGGATCAAAACCGCCGGAGATGGATAAGGGAACGCTCTCTGCACCGTCCGACTTCACGGGATGGATTTTCGGCGAGAACGAAGATGCGCTACCCAAGGGTTGGAACTCCTACCATGTGGAGAAGGGTTTCCGCAAGAGCGATAATGTCGTGACGGTCATGGCTACATATCCACCCGTCGAAAACATCGATCACTGGTCCTCTAATATCACCGAGCAAATGAGGTGGTGGGCACACTTGATAAGCCCAATGATCAATATCGGCGGCCCATGTGTTCCGCTGACCTTGAGCCAGACGTTCATCGTTGGCCTCGGTCCAGAGCACGCTCAAATGGTGGCAGCAGCCGGATGGACAAAGGCCATGTTTAGGCAAGCCTTTTGGGAACAAACACCTATTCCGTTGTCTGCATGGCCGGCGGGCTGTGCACCTGGAATTCTTGAGCAGAGATTAGGAAAACCGTTGACGCCCGAAAGCATGATCCCTATTACCACAAGTCCCGATCTTTTGGAGATTGTAATTGCGGGCGGAGCGGGTAAACAGTCGCACTATTTCGCGCCTTTTCCAGGCGGGAAAGCAGTCAGCAAGTTAATTAGGGAGTAGAAACTCTGGCTCGCTGTTAGAAGACGCAGCTCGCGCATGTCCGGCAGGCGCGATGCAATGCTGGAGTTCGGCGCGTTGCTTTTTCACCTTGGGCAGAAGTGTTGGTGTTGCGAGGCCTAGCTGATTATCTAGGTTCACACGCTCCGGATTGAGTATGTTTCTGGTCATGGAGAAATCGGGACCATGTACGATGTGATCATAGTGGGTTCAGGACCGGCAGGATTGACGGCGGGATTATATGCATGCCGAGCTAAGTTGAGCGTGGTCATTTTCGAAAAAGACGTGATGGGCGGCGAAATGATGGGCACAGAATTGATCGAGAATTACCCCGGCTTTCCCAACGGCGTCATGGGACCAGAGCTGGGCGCCAACATGGTGGAACAGGTCACGAATCTCGGTGCGGAGATCCGGCTGGCGGAGGTTTTGAGCATTCGCGTCGACGAAAATGGGAAGGTTGTGAGCACCACGGAAGGAGATTTCCGTAGCAAGGCCGTGATTATTGCTGGCGGTTCGCAGCCGAGGAAACTGGGCGTACCGGGCGAGGAAGAATTCGCCAAGCGGGGCGTCTTTTACTGTGCAACGTGTGATGCGCCTGCGTTTACCAATAAGGTCGTCGTCGTAGTGGGAGGAGGAGACTCCGGGCTTACCGAGGCATTGCTCCTTGCCAGAATGGCCTCGAAGGTCATCGTGGTTGAGATCATGCCTAAACTGGGCGCCTCCTCCAAGATCCTTCAGGAGAGGGCGTTGGCAAATTCAGTCATCGACATTCGATGTGGCACTAAGATTAAGGCTATTCGTGGCAGCGAGAAGGTTGAAGCGGTTGATCTTCTGGACACCAAGAGCGGGGAGAGTACAGCTTTGCGCGTGGATGGCGTCCTCGTCCGGGTGGGTTTCCTGCCCCATACCGAGTACTTGAAAGGTCTTATCCCACTGAATAAATTCGGGCAAATCATCGTTAATGAAAACATGGAGACTGAAATCCCGGGAATTTTCGCTGCGGGGGATATTCGCCAGAATTCTCTCTGCCAATTTTCCACAGCGGTAGGAGACGGTGCGACGGCTGCGCTGTCCTTGGGAAAATACTTGACCCAATTGACCTGACTGGTGATTTCTGTACCAGGTGAAATAAGAGAGAATTTCGACTTGATCGGACCGGCTTTTTTGTACCAAAGCTAAGGCGAGTTTTCGGCAGTTTGGATCCCAAGGGAATCGCGGCTAGCCGCGATTCCCTTGGCGAATTCGTTCGGTGTCCGCTCCCCGAGGGCCCTGTGAGGACGGCTCTCATTATATTCCTTGCGCCACGCCTCGATGTTCTCCTTGGCTTCGGCCAGCGTTCCGAACCAATGCGTGTCCTGTCCCTGCCAAAAACTCGGTATTGATTGAACCGGTTGAACTTGAGCGGTCATCGATATAGCTTGTCGATGCCATGTTCGCGATCATTCTCTCGCTGGTGTGTTCGATTCGGCAAAGCCTTCGGACGCGAGCCGCGCTCCAGGCCGAGATCCTGGCTCTCCGACATCAGCTTCTGGTCCTTCAGCGCTCGGGCCGTGCCCACAAACTGCGTCTGAGCACCGCTGACCGACTTCTGTGGGTCTGGCTCTCTCGGCTGTGGAGCGAGTGGCGATCAGCCCTAGTGATCGTCAAACCGGAAACCGTTATCGCTTGGCATCGACGGGGATTCCGACTGTATTGGGGCTGGAAGAGCCGCCATCCACAGGGCCGGCCCTCCGTGTCGCGGGAAGTCATCGATCTGATTCGCAAGATGAGCCTAGCCAATCCCCGCTGGGGCGCGCCTCGCATCCACGGAGAACTGTTGAAACTCGGATTCGAGCTCTCAGAGGCCACGGTGGCCAAGTACATGGTGCGGCATCGGAAGCCACCTTCGCAGACATGGCGCACATTCCTAGCAAACCATGCGAAGGACCTGGTTTCGTCTGATTTCTTCGTGGTTCCGACTGTTTTCTTTCGGATGTTGTTTGTCTCCGTGATTCTGTCGCACGATCGTCGTCGGCCCGTCCACGTTGCGGTAACGGAGTACCCCACGGCCGAATGGGTGGCTCACCAACTGCTCGAAGCCTTTCCCTGGGACAGCGCCCCGCGCTACCTGCTGCGAGATCGGGATGGGAGCTACGGAGAGAGATTTTGTGAAGCTGCAAGCTGGCTGGGGATTCGGGAAGTCCTCACGGCACCGCAATCCCCTTGGCAGAACCCTTACGTCGAACGGCTGATCGGGTCGATCCGTCGCGAGTGCTTGGATCATGTGATTGTCCTGAATCAAACGGGTTTGCGCCGAATCCTGAAATCGTATTTCGATTACTACGAGCGAACGAGGACTCATTTGTCGCTGAACAAGGACTCGCCAATCAGTCGACCGATCCAGCCTGCAGCAATGGGTCGGATCGTGGAGATCCCGCAAGTTGGCGGGCTGCACCATCGCTACGAACGTATCGCCGCCTGACAAGCTACGCTCGTTGTTCTTCCTTGGCGCAATTCTGGCAGGCTATCTTTCGGCTAGGCCCACGAGGCGCGACCAGTTCTCGCCGAAGACCCGCATGAATCCAGCAAGAATCTGAGTTTCGGGGAGCATTTGTGATCGATTAGCAGCGGATGGAGTTTTTCGTAGGGACAGCCGTCGCGACATTTTTTGAGTTTAAGATAGTGACCAAGCGAAACAGTAAGTGATCCGCCGGCGGCGGAGTGCCTAAGTGTCCTCGGGGATCAGTCGCAAGATACTTGGATGAATGAATCACC
>Ga0187872_10001647_pt1 | contig 22069 bp, 13 predicted proteins | sample June2016WEW_16_4_FD_132973 | JGI IMG/M metagenome (GOLD analysis project Ga0187872, IMG submission 132973) | Peatland microbial communities from SPRUCE experiment site at the Marcell Experimental Forest, Minnesota, USA - June2016WEW_16_40 | ecosystem: Environmental > Terrestrial > Soil >...
CAGTTGGAAGAAAGATGATTCGGGCTTGGAGCTGACGGTTAAGATTCCACCGAACGCTAAGGCCACCGTTTTCCTGCCCGGCTGCTCGCAGCAAGGCGTTACCGAAAACGGCCGGCCCGTCTCGGGAGCGGAGGGCGTCCGCTTTCTGCGCCAGGAAGGCTCCGCGCTGGTGTTTGAGGTCGCTTCCGGCCAGTACGATTTTCGAGTGCCCAAACCCTGACGAGGGCTCCGGAGGCAAGGCAGACGGTTGGCGTCTGCCAGTCTTGCTGGGCCTCCGCAATTTGGAAGTAAAACGCATCGATTCGAAACCTTTCGTCCAATTCGGTTTGACAATCGAATGTAGGTATAGCAAAATGGAACCGCGCGCAGACCTCATTGCAGAGCGTACAAGCACGGGCAAGGATTTATGTCAACACTCATTATGCTGAACGAAGAGCGCCGCCGAGCCATTCAGGAAATAATCAGCCACGAAGGAAGAGGTTTAGTCAAAGAACTTGCTGGGCGCTTGCACACGTCGCAGGTGACGATCCGGAAGGATCTCGAAATCCTCCACAACCATGGGCTGGTCCAGCGTACCCATGGCGGGGCGTTGCCCGTGCAAGGCGGAGCGTTGCTTGACCCCAGCTTGCGAGAAAAGGAAAAAAAACATCGGAAGGAAAAACAACGAATCGGCAAGGCTGCGGCGGACCTGGTCAAGGAAGGTGAGTCCGTGCTTTTGGATTCAGGGACCACGACCACGGCAGTTGCGAGGGCCGTGCGGGACCGCGGCCGGCTGACCGTCATCACCAATGCAGTGAACATTTCTGCAGAACTCTCCGGTACCCCCATTGAGGTGATCCTTACCGGCGGAACCCTGCGCGAAAACTCTTTTTCGCTCGTGGGTCCTTTGGCGGAGGAAACACTGCGCAGGCTTAGCGCGGACATTCTATTCCTGGGGGTGGACGGACTCGATGTTCACTTTGGCGCAACCACCCCGAACCTTCAGGAAGCCAGCGTGAATCGAGTGATGGTGGAGATCGCCAGGCGAACTGTCGTGGTGTGCGATTCCAGCAAGTTCGGACGCCGCAGCCTATCCCTTATTACCCCACCCTCCGGGATCCACCAGGTCATAACAGACCGCAAGATTCCGAAGGCTGACCTCAAGGCGCTCATGGAGGCGGGCATCAAGGTCACGATTGTTTAGCAATTCCCAATTAGCGTGGATAAAAGGAGAGATTCTTCATGAGTGTCGCAGACAAAGGTCCTGGAATGAATACCCTAGCTGAGATTCTTTCTCAACCGCGCTGCTGGAAAGAATGCTTCAAAGTGTTAGATGAAAGCGACCAACTGGAAAAGGTCAAGGAACTGTTCAGCAACGATGCGGAGTGTCTCTTTATTGGTTGTGGGTCAAGCTATTACATTTCACAGGCGGCGGCAGCAAGCTGGCAGATGATCACGGGAATCCGGGCTCGGGCCATACCTGCTTCAGAACTTCTTTTTTTCCCGGACCTTGTCTTGACCGACACAGCAAAGTGCCGGCCCATCCTGGTGTCACGTTCCGGTCACTCTTCGGAAGTGGTTCGCGCCGCACAGTATCTGGAAAAAGAAAGGGATATCCGGACATTAGCCATCAGTTGTGCCACGCATCAACCGCTCGAGAAGGTCTCCGCGGCTACGCTCTACCTTCTGCCCGCGGACGAGAAAAGCGTGGTGATGACTCGTTCCTTCACCTCGATGTTGCTAGGGTCGCAATCCCTGGCCGCGTGTGTTGCCAACCGGAAAGAAGTTACCAACGGGCTACGAAGACTCCCCGACGGCGTGCAGATTGTTCTTGATTCCGTGAATCAGAGAATCCGGGAGTTTGTGCAAGCCAGGACCTTTGCAGACTATGTCTTCCTGGCCCAGGGACCGCTGTTCGGCATTGCCTCCGAAGGCCAACTGAAGATCAAGGAGATGTCTTGTTCTTACGCGCAGGTCTTTCATACCCTGGAGTTTCGCCACGGCCCGAAAGCGATTTCGGGTCCGGAGATCCTCGTCACATTTCTTCTCTCGGAGACAGCATACGAAGCGGAGCGTAAAGTGTTGGAGGAAATTAAAGGTCTCGGCGCCGCAACCCTCGTGATTACGAACAAGGCGGATGCCGCCACCAGGAAAAACGCCGACTTCCTGGTGGAACTCAACCTGGACGCCCCCGAATCCGTCAGGGCCGCTGGCTACCTCGTTACCTGCCAGTTGATGGGTTTCTACACCGGCCTGAACAAGAGGTACGACATTGACAGCCCGCGAAACCTGGCAAGGGCCGTCATCCTGGGCAGCAACTAATAGGAGCCTGCTCCACATGCCCCGTTTCGACGTTACCGTCGTCGGTGAGTTGAACCTGGACTTGGTTCTCTACGGACTGCCGCAGGAGCTTGAGCCCGAACGCGAGTTGTTGGCTCAAGGCATGGCACTAACCCTTGGAAGTTCCTCAGCCATATTTGCCCATAACCTCTCGGCGATGGGAAGCAAAGTGGGCTTCATCTCACGGATCGGGAGCGATCCGTTCGGTCAGATTGCCATGGATCGACTGAGGGCGGGCGGAGTGGATGTCTCGAAAGTGCGAAAAGTGAGCGGCCTCACAACCACTGGCCTTACCGTAATCTTGCCGCGGACCTGTGGCCGGAACATTCTGACTTACCCTGGGACCATGAATGAGATGTGCATCGATGACCTGGACCTTGATTACCTGGCGGATTCAAAGCATTTTCACCTTTCGTCGTTCTTCCTGCACCGGGCTCTCAGAGCGCACATCCCGGAGTTGTTCAGAGTGATGAAGCAGAAAGGCCTCACAACCTCGCTCGACACGAACGATGACCCCGACGACCGATGGGATAGCCACTTGTTGGAGGTTCTGAACTACGTTGATGTTTTTCTCCCCAACGACCGCGAGGCGAAGAAAATCGCCCGGACTGAAGACCTGGAGAATGCCATTTTCGCTCTTTCGCAACGGGTGCCGGTCCTGGCCGTGAAGTTAGGAGCAGAGGGAGCAAGGGCCGTCGGTCCGTCAGGGCAGGTATGTTGTCCCGCTTTGAAAGTCGAGGCAGTCGACCCTGTTGGAGCCGGTGACAGCTTTGACGCGGGCTTTATTCACCAATATGTGCGCGCACGCGGGTTGGCGGACTGCCTCGCTCATGGAAACACGGCGGGCGCCTTTTCCACAACGCGTCCTGGCGGGACGGAGGCATTCCGTGACCGGACCAACCTTGAGCGTTTTTTTGACCAGCATGGGCACAAGGGAAGACAACAGTGATTGATTTCCATACCCACCCCATTCTCATCCAAGAATTTGCAGACAAATACCCTGAGTACACGCGTATGGCGCGGGATGTGTTCCATATTGGAAATAACCTTCAGCCGCTGGAGACTTTCTTCCTGCAGATGGACGTTGCGGGAATTGAGAAGGCGGTCCTCCTCCCCATCGCCTGCGAGCGCGCACGCCAATATGCTGTTTGCAGCAATCAGCAAGTGGCGGAGCTCTGCGCTATATCCAAGCGATTCATTGGCTTCGCCAGTGTGGACCCGTTGAAACCCAGTGCGGCGAGAGAATTGGAATCTGCCGTCCAGAGCCTGGGGCTGAGAGGCTTGAAGCTTGATGCCGCACTTCAGGACTTTGACCTGAACGATCCAAAGGTGTTTGAGGTTTACGAAGCGGCATCATCACTTGGAATCCCCGTGGTGGTTCACACGGGGATGAGTTGGGCCCCGGGAACTGCGCTGGCGCAGGGACAACCACTCTTGCTGGAAAAAGCCATTCGCAGATTCTCCAGGCTGAACTTTGTTCTCGCCCACTGGGGATGGCCGTGGGTCTGGGATGCCAGCGCTCTGGCATTGAAGTATCCCAACGTGTTCCTTGACACTTCTTGCCTTTATTACGACGGCCCGAGGGAGTTTTTCCAGTTCGTTTTCAGCAAACAGATCCCCACGACGCTGATCGAGCGGAGCCTGCGGAACCAGGTGGTGTTCGGGTCCAATTATCCGCGGGTGGAAATCAAAAACATGGTGAAAGCGCTGAAGTCTCTGGCCCTCACGGAAGGGTGCCTCGAAAAGACCTTGTACAAGAATGCGGAAAAGTTACTTGGAATTCAGAGTCGTCCTCTGCGTTAGTTTCGTCAAGCGTGCCGTGAGGTCATATTCTCGCTGTCCGACAACGAATGAAAAGTGCTGGACAAAGCCCATGATTATCAAGCTTGAGAGAGTGAAGGTTCAAACTCGCAAGGCTGAGGAAGCCCTCGATATCACACCGAAGGTGGAAGAGTTGGTGGAAAAGAGTGGAGTGAAGAACGGGCTGGTCAACATTATGACCTGCCATACTTCATCCGGATTGCTCGTGACAGAGGGAATCCCCTGCCTCGAAGAAGACATCTTCACGCATTTTTCGCGCCTCTTGCCGGCAGAGGAAGATTATCATCATCGCCGCTACCTCGATTTCGATGGCCGCATGGGCTTTAACGCTGACAGCCACCTGAAAAGCATTATCGGCGGAATCCAATGTACTCTCCCGATTGAAAATGGCAACATCGTGCGCGGTTCCCGCCAGACGATCTACTTTATGGAATACGATGGTCCCTTGGAGAGGACGTACCTGGTGCAGGTTTTGGGGGAATGAGTCTCAGAAAGGTGGATCGATCCTCCACCTGCCCGGCATCCCCCGAGTTTACGAAAACGTCACGCCCAGGACGCGCAGCGCAATCTTTGAGTAAACCTTGCGAAGAATGCTCCCACTTCATGTGCTTCTATACGCTGTGTTGATCAGCGTTGCACTCCCCGCGAGTACGGCTCCAGCGGCGCCGACTAGCTGCTGCGAGACGGACCCGCAGGGCGGGGCGCAGCCTTCCGGCGCTCCTCCCTCTGCCGACCAGCAGGCCGACAAGGTTCAGCGAGAGAGGGAGGTTCTCCGCCAGGCCGAAGCTGAATTCAAAGAGGGGCGGCTCGAGGAGGCCCTTGAAAAGTGCCGCCAAGCTATAGACCTTTATCCCCAAGCCGCGGACGCCTATTACCTACTGGGAATGATTCAGGACCAACGAGGGGCTCACGAGGAGGCTCGTCAAGCGATGCTTCGCTCCTCGAAACTGGATCCTTCGCTCGTCGCACCCCATATCTATCTCGGACGGATCTACCTTCAGTCCCAGCAACTGGACCAGGCGGCGGCGGAGTTTCGCGCGGCAATCGATCTGGGCGACGATGCCTCCGCCAACGCGCACTACGGATTGGGGTTGGTGCTGCTCACGCAATCGCAATATAAGGAAGCGCTTCCTAATCTGAAGGTGGCAGTGAAGGCACGCCCTGCCGAGGTTTCCAGATTATTTGCCCTTGCGCAAAGCGAGGTCCAACTCGCCCGCCTCGATGACGTTCGAAGTTTGCGGCAAATTGAGAACTTACCCGAGGGTCGCGCGCCTGTTCCAAACGAGAGGTATTCAGCCGCGATCTCCTATCTGGAAAAGGCGCTGGCGGCCTCACCCCCCGAAGACCTGTCACGCGCGCTTCAAATGGACTTGGGTGTTGCTTACTCGCAAACAGGCAGGTACAACGAAGCGGCGGCGATATTTCAGAAGCTGCTTAAGTCAGGGCCGGAATCCTTCCAGCTTCATTTCAATCTGGGCACGGTCTATGGGCATCTTGGGCGGTACACGGAAGCAGTGCCCGAGTATCAGAAGGCCCTTGAGCTTAACCCAAACGACGACAACACGCGACTAGGCTTGGCGCATGTCTATTTGAGCTACGGCCAGTTCAAGGACGCTGTCCCCTACCTGCAGAGTTACATCCGGGATAAGCCAAGCGATGCTGATGCTTACCAGTTGCTAGGGCGAGCGTATCGAAGGCAAGGGCAGTATTCGGAGGCGGTAGAAGTGCTCCGCAAGGCGGTGTACTTAGACCCGAGAAGCTACGAGGCCCATTACGATCTTGGGTCAAGCCTTGCGCGGTTGGGAGAAACCGACCAGGCAATCGAACAACTGCGGGAAGCGAAGAAGCTCAAGCCGGACGCATCCGAGGCAATCTATCAGCTTGGCTTGCTGCTGGTGAAAAAGAATGAACGGCAGGCTGCACAAGGTGAGCTCGCACAGTCTGAGCAATTAAAGCAGGAAGGCGACCAGAGAATGAAGGCCGGAGTTCTGAACAACCAAGGCAATGATTTCCTGAAAATCGGACATGTGCGCGAGGCTGCCGAGGCCTACAGAGAAGCTGCAAAATTGGACCCCGGAAACGCCCCATTCCACTATAACCTCTCGTTAGCCCTGGCAAAGCTTGGGGATCAACAGGGGGAGCAACAGGAGCTTGAAGAAGCGGTAAAAATCGATCCCCGCTTTGCCAAAGCCCGTGATCAATTGGGCTTGTCTTACATGGCGGACGGCAGATTGGCGGATGCGGAGAAGGAATTTAAGAAAGCTCTCGACATCAAGCCGCAATACGCTGAGGCAGAGAACAACTTGGGCGTCTTGTACGGTCGACTAGGGAAGAATACTGAGGCAATGCAGTTCTTCCAGAAAGCCACAGAGGACAACCCGCAATATGTCGACGCGTTCGCCAATCTAGGCCTTGCCTTGGCGGACCAAGGGAAATACGACGAAGCCCAGCGCCAACTCCAAAGGGCCCTTGGGGTCTCGCCCGACAATCCGGGGGTGTACACTGCCCTCGGATTGATTGCGGAAAAAACAGGTCGAGGAGAAGAAGCTATTCAATTCTTCAAGAAAGTTGTCGAACTACAACCCAACTCATCCGAAGCATACCTGAATCTAGGTACCGCACTCGCGGATCAATTCAATTTGGTCGGAGCGTTGAAGGAATTCTCTGAGGCTGTGCGCTTGGCTCCGAATTCGGCCGTCGCACATTACAACAAAGGACGCGTGTTGTACGATTCAGGAGAGCTTAAAGAGGCCAAAGCCGAGCTCGAGACGACTTGCCGGCTCTCGCCTGATTATCCCAGCGCCCTCTATTTGCTCGCCTTGGCTGAAGAGCAAATGAATAACCTTTCTCGATCTGCTGAACTCTTGAAGAGGCTGGTTCAACTGGACCCACATGATTCTGACGCGCACTATCTATTCGGGCAAGTCATGATGCGCCTCGGTAGAACACGAGAGGCCATAGAACAGTGGCAAATCGCGGTAGACACGAACCCAGGTAGCCTGAAGGCCCTACACGACCTCGCCGACCTCCTCAGCAAGGTCGGGAGGCCCGAAGCGGGCCTGTATGCCGGGCGTTTCGATGCCTTGCAGAAAAGCCAGCAACTCACTGACCAAGTCCTGCAACTAGATCGCTTCGGTGTGGAGGCCGCGAAGGCCCAGAATTGGCCCGAGGCCGTGGCACAGCTCAAAGAGGCCCTAAAGCTTTGCGGCGGCTGTGCCCAAAGTGCCAACCTCCACCGGGACCTGGGGCTGACTTACTGTCGCAAAGGTGAACTCGAAGGCGGAGAGGGAGAACTGCGCACGGCGCTGACACTGAACCCGAATGATGCTGACGCACACAAAGCTCTCCGGATTCTCGAAACCCTCCGAAACGAGCAGCCGACCTACCACTGACGAGGCTTCTGGACCCGTAGCGGCGATCCTAGCGCGGCTTCATGGAGATGTTGTTCTCGGGTAATCTGACCCGCGATCAAGTGGAGATGGCTTACACTACGAACGTCGGTCCCCCTTTCTTCCGCTCAAATCCTCAAGCGGCAGAACAAAGACGATAGCAACACCACAGCTCAGAGAACTTCGAGCGTTATACTCCTCATACCCTTGAGCAAGGGCGCCGGCAGCACCACGCGGTCGGCGTGAAGTTCTCCCAGGGAAGCCTTCTTCAACGGGCTCCCGCTAGGCGGGTGAATATGGACGATCAAGTCGGCTCCGAATGAACCTGCAAACTCGATTACCACCCGCCACTGCGGTTCGCTCTCAGACCCCGACGCCTCGGTTCGCCAGCTTAAGTGCCCGAAGCGAGTTGGACACCCTGCAACGCGAATCGACTCGCCCGGGTTGAACCAGTGTTTGGGGGCAGCCTTCTGTAGGTGAACAACCTCCCGGTCATGCTCTTCGTAGCAGAGTAACCAGCGCAGGCCTAGCGTGGGTACCAGCTCACTGTTGACTACCGCCGACCACCCGGCGGGGTGTCCCTCGCCAGGAAAATTCCCTGGGATCAGTGAGTCCTCGGGCGCGTAGCGGTTGCCGCAATCCATGGCATAGCACATGTTGGCGTACAAGGTCAGGAGAAATGGCCGGTAGTCATCCTGCCTGATGCGTCCCGCCAGCGTCCCGTGCTCCATGAAGTTCGCGGTGAGGGGGTAATCTTGGACAGTGTTCATACCAAGTATCTGCAAACCTGCAATAGCGCGATGCTTGAAATGCCCTGCGTCCAGCCCCGGATCGCCCCAGTCGCTGGTCCACCAATCCGCCATATAGCGATGGTTCTCGTAGCTCGCGAGGTCCACTGGCTTGCGGTTCGTGTCAAAAGCGGTAAAGGGTGTAATTCCCGCTCGCTTCATTTCCTCGTTGCGATCGGCCAGCGTCTTTCGAAGTGACCGTTCTATATCGGCGCGCATTTCTCGCGCCAGACTAGCGACCTCGGCAGCTTCCCGGCGCAGGTCAGCATCCTGATGGTCAGTTCCAGCGTGTTCCAAAGAACGAGCGTACTCGACCAGGCCTCGCCAGGTCCACGACGCGTTCTCGTAATAATAAAGCTGGGATTCCGGATAGTCGTCGCTTGGATCTCCGTTGTCTGCTTCGGGGGACCCCCAGATCAATCCATGGCGAGGGTCGTCCGGGGGAAAATGTTCTTTCGTATACCTATACCGTCCCACGACATACTCGATCATGCGGCGCAACACGGGCAGGCGCTTCTTGAGAGCGTCGATGTCGTGAGTGTAATCGTAAGCGCGGGCGGAGTTCTCAAGAAACACGCCGAAGTTCAGGGGGGCCTCGACCTGATCCTGGGTGTTGTACAAGAAGTTTCCGTCTGGTAACACGTAATGGTCGAGGTAGTGCTGAAAATAGGGTTCCACCTCTTCTGTCAGGTTCCAGAGCTGCTGCCCCCAGACAAACTCATAGTGCGCTACGGGGAATAGGGCGTGGCTGCGTACAGGAACCATTGTGTAAGCACCTTCGCCAATCTGGTAAGTCGGCTCGAGCCCGTGGTAGCTACAACGAGACAGCACGATACCAGCACGTGCCGCGTCCAGCAGCCAATCATCAGGAATTTCGACCTGCATTTTATCTTCAAAGAAATGTTGCCAGTGGTTCCACACGCCGGCCAACGCTGAAAAGAAGTCTTCCGCCGTGCCGTTCCAGTAACGCTCAACGATCTCTTTAGACGGAGTACAAGTACCTGCGTCCCCAGGAGCAACGAGGTTCTCGGACCCGTTTACAGGAAGTATAGCCCGGACACGTCCGAGCGGGTGCGCGTTTGCTCCGACGGGGAGGACCGCCATGACCTCATAACCAACCTGCGAGGTCGGATTCCATACACCTATATCGGCGGCAGGAAGATAGCCGCCTAGAAGTGTCCGCTTGCTGTAACCAGGTTCATAGCCGTAAAGAAGGGGGAATGCCGTATAGGCGCGGTAGATGGAAGGCAGAAAGCGGCTAGGATCGAACAACCGGCCGATTAGATCAGGAGCCCACGCCAACTGGGGGCTCTCGGCAGACTGTCGTGATTTTCCGTCTGCTTCCAACCACAAGGACTTCTCGGCCCCGGTCTCCTCATTGGCAACCAGGGTCCAGCCGATCATTTCTGGCCCTAAGGCCGCCAGGTTTTCGTAGCACGGATCCTCAGCAGAGTTCAAGATGTAATCGCCCAGCACGTCTGGCCCCGGGGCGTACACCCTTGGCCGCTCGAACTTCACTCCATGCGGAGAGTCCGTCGGGCGTGGACGGATCTTGGAAAGGTCACCGATGTGCTTTGGGATGTTGGCAATCTCACCTGCTTCGGTGACGTAAGCGATAGCGCCTTGATGGGTTACGTGCTTTTCGAACACCGCAGTGGCCGTTCCATTCAGCCACGGCAGAACCGTCACCAGCCGCCACCCTCCAATTGCATCACCGGGCTTGAGATTCTTCTCCTCTGAACCCAACCGCGCCTTCACGAGGCCAGCTTGGATGTGAGACACGCGCGGCGAGTTCTTCAAAGACTCGCGTTCCCCCGGCAGAAAAAGGCTGTATTCGTTCGGAATGCGGCCTGGGTGATAACGCCCATGTTCAGAATTGGAAGGAAGACTCGCAATGGTCTTTGGGTCTCTCTTAACGTGCATCGCCGTCTCGGCTGCCCAGCTATTCGCCAAACCGATTGCCGGGGCGATTGCAGCATGTTTGAGGAATAGTCTTCTTCTCATCATTGGGACCTCCATTGGCCTGCCCGCGAGCTTGTCAATGCTTCGTTATGTCTTTTAGTGCTTCGAGCGTGGGTGAAAGACCGAACTCTATCTTCCAGCTCGGTCTTGTGAGGACGGATTGGCCCGTCCTTTGGCTACTTATTCAACAAAATGAGAGTTCCGAAAAATTGACAGTTGCGCCAGAACATGTCATTGATTCCTGACCAGTGAAGCTGCTGTTTCAACGGACCTTTCCCTTCATCGTTATCATTAATGGCGATGTCGAATCCGATCGGATGGCCTCCTTGGTTGATGGCTGTCATCGGCGCGCCCGGGAGTGACATGCGAACTTCGAGGTTGTAACCTTTTGCGGTTCTCCTGAATGCATAAGCCCCGTTATAAGGGGGCCTTGAAAAGACCTCGGTGATTTCGTTCTTCGCCATGACTTCGCCAGGATAGGCCAGGGGCTCAGTCGAACCATCCGGAAGCGTAAAGAGGGGCTGGGGCGCGCCTGGCTCTTTCTTCCAGAAATTGTCAAAGATGTAAGGGCGGCTACTGCTGTAAACAAAGTGGAATTCGTGATGCATAGGATCACCGATGTAATATCGAGGCATGCCACAACCGTCGTTGTCGAACATCAACTCCACTCCATCGTCATCCCAGGATCCCGTCTCCAGACCTTTGGCGAGCGAACCATGCGGCTCCGTAACCTTGTCGTCGGTCACTTCGACTGCGATGTAGATATACTGTTCGTCCCATTGGACCCAAAAGGTGGCAGAAAGGTCTTGGGGACCCTTCCACTTAGCTGAAGACATGCCTTGACCGACGAAGAAGAATTTCTCCTGGGCCATCTTAAAACCTTTGACTCCGGTCCACTCGCTCAAGTCACCATCAATTTTGATGGGACGTGTTCTCTTAACTGCGTAATAAGTGGCCCATGAATACGGCGAATACGAGTAGCCAGCAGCAACCGCGAGCAGGGAAAGGGCTAAGAGCATCCAGGCAACGAATCGACAACAGAAGAATCTCTTAACCATAGTCGAAAGGCCCGTCCCAAGCCCTCCAGAAGAATTTCTTGGCCCACATCACTGATAGGAGATCGTCAAGGATACCTTCTTGCCCGCGTTGGATGGGAGGGTGATGGTTTCCTCCCGCGCGTCGTACTGCGTCCACGGTTTACCGTCGAGCATTACCGAGCTGATCTTGTTTCCTTCAGGAACCCTAAGCCTGAGCTCGGTCAACGGTCCTCCTGAGGAAGAAAATTGAATCATCGCCGTAATGGTCCCCTTCTTCAGATGCGATGCGACCGAGAATCCCACCCTGCCCCACTGTGTGGGAGCATTGGAAACGGAAAAGCTCTTTCCATCGTCCAGCCAACTCCGGGGTGTGCCTTTCGCCAGCCAGAGGGTGCCCGTTTTCGGGTCCTCGAACACCAGCATCCATCGAGTCATCATGGGGACGACCATCTCTGCGGGCGTGCAGTAAGGGGCGGCAAGACGGTCGGGATCTATATTTCGCGTCTCGGGCGCCGTCCACGTCCCTCGCGTGTACTGGTGCGCCATGATGCTGTAAAGCGTGAGGAGGTATCTTCGCACGAGGTCGGTCTGAATCAGCCCGTAAGCATGCCCGTAAGTAAGGAAACCGGCCAGCTCGTTCGTCTCGTAGCCGTAAGCCGTGGGGATTCCGAGGATCGTGTCTCGATGGGCCGCACGGTAATTGACGATGGTCTCCACCTCCTCCCGCGCCAGGTTACCGGAAAAGAGCATTTCCATGTAGGCGCGGTAGGAGCGGTATTGGGGATCCAGGGGATCACGAGCTAGCGCCACATCGAACGGTTCTTTCACTCCTGCGATCGCGGGCAAGCAAATCGAGGCTTCAGACTTGAGCATCGAGCGGCCGATCGCCATTTGAATATCTTTCTGGAGAGCCTTCGACTCTGAAACCAGCCGTTGCCCCCAGCTTTCCAGCTCCGGGCGCTTGGTCATCGTTCCGATCCGTACCCAGACTCGCCCGAGTTCGCCAAACCCCCGAGCTGCTTCCGTACTATTCGAGAAGTAAGGCTGCATGTACCGGGGAGGGTCAGGATCGAGGCAAGAGTCCGCTTCGCTCCATCCCGCGATCATTCCGAAAGCTGGATCCGAGGAGGGGAGCTTTAGCGCCTTCTCACGCATCGAGAGAAGCAATTTCGTGATCCCGTCAATGCGCTGGCGGTATTCTAAAAGCAGCTTCCAGTCACCCGAGTCATTGGCATACTCCGCCACGACCGTCAGCATGCGGCCGTACTGCCCCGTTTCGGGCCCGCGGTAAAGGATTGATCCATCATCCCGCACGAATTTCCCCAAATAGTTGGCGATGTACCCGTGGGCCAAACCGAACATTCCCCATTCGATCATGGCGGTGGTATCAGCATTGAATGTGTCGGGAAAGCCATCGTGTTCGCTGCCTCCATAATTCTTGTCGAAAACGCCATACTTGGGATAATCGCCCACCCGCGTGATCATGTCGCGAACCAGGGAATGGCGTGCCATATCGGCGAGACGCTGGTCAGGAATGTCAACCTTCATTCCGGGCGCCAGGGCCCGTTCCCAACCTTCACGCGTGGCGACCAGGTCCTCGTAGAAGAGATCGGCACCGTAGTGCTCGCGCGGCGGGAAGGGCTGATAAGAGTTGAAGTAGCGAGCCCACTTGAGCTTTCCACCATCGATGCGGGCCACCCGGTACCACACAGGCTGAATGCGGCTGTTGCCGTTCTCCTGGTGAAGCGGTGCGAAGGCGATCATCTCCACCCAGTGGCCCTCATCTTGCGGGTACACAAACCTCACCACTGGCAACCACCCTCCGACGAGCCCATCCCACACTTTGCCTGCCTTCCGGACCTGGCTGATTAGGGGATCAAAGGGGGCAGGATCGAAGCTTGGGGTCCGGCCCCCGCATTCGAATCCCAGTTTGTCAATGCTTTCGTGGGTTCCAACAAAGGTGTACGTTCGCATCTTTGTGATCGGTGGAAAGCAGGCCGCGACCTCGTCGTACCCGGGATCGCCGGACTTGGAAAGGATTTCCTCACCAAGCAAATCGTGGTCACTGTTCATGACCTCCTGAAGAGTGTGGCCACGATAAAGAGTGGAAGCGTCGGCAAAGGTTGGCTCAAGAGATTTTGGCAAGTCGATTTGGATGCCCGCGGAATCAACGAACAGGATGTGGCCCTGTTGCTGTGTGAAGTCCTCAAGAACTGCATACCGAATCTTCTTATCCAATCGAGAGCGAACCAGTCCCATGAACGTCCACGCTCCAACGCTCTCCGCTTCACGAATTGTGTAGCGCTGACCGGCCAATGAAACCTCAGCCACGCCGGAAGGCGATACACCCAGCAGCTTCATGGGCTGCTGAGCGTCCTTTGCGTTGCCGAAGGCTGAGCAGACGACGAAATACAGCAGCAGGAAAGCAAATGGCGATGCAACGGACCCTTTTTTCATTCTGCTCATGGTGAGCTCCGAATCAGAAATTTGTTGGGAAGCAATGACTGTCCCGAACCCCAGCAAGTACCAAAACAACAAATGCTACGCGAGATCCCTCTGCCGGCAGGGCCCGCCAACCCGGACGATCAGCAGCCGCGCCTGGGGAGATAGATTGCTCTTCTTCGATCAACGAAATGGACCAGCGGCGATCCGCTCGGCTTCAACGATGTGAAACCGGTTCCTCTCTGCTTCGTTTTTGTTCTCTGCTGCGGCCAAGTCACGCAGTCGGGCCGCCAAGCTCGGCAACTCGGACTTATTCCCGCTGGCTCGCAGCGCGCTCATCAAGTAATACACCGCAGTGCGGTCCGTAGGATCGAGCCTCAACGCGAGACGGGATTCCGCGATGCTCCGCGCCCCGTCCCCGGCTCGCAGATACAGACGGCTTAGCACGTCATGGGCCGGGGCAAAGGCCGGTCTTGCTTTGACGGCCCGCCGGGCAGCAGCCTCCGCCTCCTGAAACTCGGGCGTTCCGGGAGCGGCGCCCCGCCGCGCGAGAACCTCTGCGAGCAGGTAATTCAAGGTGGGCTCGTCGGGGGACCCTTTCAAGCGGGCTCGAATAACCTCCAAGGACCGCTGTGTGTCATTCCTTTCGAGCAGGGCAATGCCCAGGCCGACAGTAGCGAACGCCTGTTGTGGCTGCAGTTGATTCGCTGTTTCAAAATCAGCTTCGGCCTCATCGTACTTCATGAGCTGAGCATAGAGGACGGCTCGCTCGGTGTAGAGCTCCGGAGAGTCAGGCAACACTTTCAAGCCGGCAGTGACAATATCAACTCCAACCTGGAACGACAAGTGGTCCATACAAAGAGTAGCGAGGTCGAGATAGTTCCGAACGTCGTGCGGTGCAATGGCAGTCGCTCGACGCAGCGCTGCGGCCGCCGACGGTGTCTCATGGTTGGCTTCGTAGGCGGCAGCAATCAGATTCAGCGCTTCCTCTTCGGGGGCTGTACCGTTCACAAGCGGTTGCAAGGTCTGGATCGACGCCGCGTACTGTTGAGTCAGGTATTGAATGAGCCCCAAATTGTAGCGGTTGTGCCAGTCGTCCGGTTGAAGCGCCACAAGGCGCTCAAATACCGGGCGCGCATCCTCGAGTTTTCGAGTGTTGACCAGGCAAACCCCGAACTGCATCAGCGCGGCTGGGTTCTTCGCAATGGCACTTTGGGCGCGCTCGTAGTGCCAAACCACCGTCGCGCATTGCATCTGTTTGAAGGCGAGAGAGGCGAGCATGCTGTGGGCCGTCTCGTTGGCCGGGTCGAATCGGAGGATCCGTTCCAGCGACTCCTTAGCCTGCGGGCTTCCCGCCTGGTACTCGAGTTGGGCAGCACCTTCCAAGGCCGCCAAGTAGTCCGGTTGCAGTTCCAGAGCGCGGTGATACGCACGAAGGGCTTCCTCCATTTGCCCTAGCCCGGAAAGGGCAGCGCCCTTAAGAGTCCAAGCCCTGGGGTCGCGAGGCTGGGCCTGCACCAAAGCTTGTGCCATTTCCAATGCCTTGGGGTATTCGTGTGCGCGCAGTGCCTCGATAGTTGACCCAATTGTAGATATGGGGGCCTGGGCACTCGCCGGTTGAGCCAGCCTTGGGCAGAGGATAACCAAGCCGACGAGCCAACCTCGAGCTAGCTTAGGCAAGGATCTATTAAGGCGCATGATTCAATCTGGGAGCTTGGGTGGACCACTTCTTCCATGTCGGGGCATCCGTCAGCACTTTGATGAAGACACCCCCCACAACGGACCGTGCCTGAAATCCAAGCTCTTTTCCCTGCCGGTTATGGTACACCGTCTGTTTGCCGTCGGTGGCCCAGTACCAATCGGACAGCGGCACGCGACTCGGTGTCTGGCTGACGAAGGTGTAGAGCGGCGACATGAGTGTCTGAAACTCACCTGGAGATTCTGCCAAGCTTGCACTCCACACTTCCCAGTCCAACTTCGTATAGGCCTTGCGGCTGTCGAGAGGAAAGCCAAAGCCTAACAGCTTTTTCTTGTAGAAGGCGATCTCCTCACGCGCAACTTCTTCCGGGAAGAGGTTCAAGCCTAGCAGCTTATCCCAAACCAGATTGTACTTTTGGCTCCAGCTCCCGGGCTGATCGAATTCCATTCGGTAATGGTCCCCGTCCTGAGCCATTTTCACCCACTGGCGGGCGTATTCTTCCGCCGTCTGGCGGTACCGTGAGGCCTGCTGCTCGTCGCCTTTCATCCTACCCAACAACGAGTATGCGCCGAGGGCTTCGACAGCCTTCAGAGAGAGATTGGCATTGTGGGCCGAGGGGCCCGCGAAGTCGTCGGTACAGAGTTGCTTCTCGGGATCAAGCCCTTTCTCTTTGACGTATTCCGCCCACTGGGTAACAACCGGCCAATACTTGACCGCGAGATCTGCATTTTGCTCCGTTTGAGCCAGGGCTGCGAGCATAATCAGCATATCGCCCGACTCCTCGACAGGTTGCTGACCCTCCTCCGACGTCTCCCCTCCTCCGTACGTCTGACCGTTTGCCAGAGGGTACGTTCCCAACTGGGCAGGTGCAAACGGAAACTTCCACCGTCCCGACGTCACATACTCGAAAATCGGAACCAGTGAAGCTCGCAGGAGCTCGGGATTGAAAAGCAGCAGGATCGGGCATTGCGGAAAAAGAACATCCGGGGTCGAAATGCTACCATCGCTGAAGTTTTCCTTCTCAAAGAACAGGGGCTCTCCGTTTGGCCCGGCAGCTATCTTGCTGGCCGCAAATGCCTGGCGGTAGGCCAAGGCCCCCAGATCAGCATACTGCTTGCCGCCAACCCGGGTCAGATCCTGCGAGAATTCCCGGTCGAAATCTCCACATTTTGACTGCAAAGCGACGTAGTCCTTTGCCGCATCACGAAGCAGGTCCTTCGCCTCAGCGCCTTTTTGTCGCCAGTACGGGCGCAAACGCTGATGCAATAGCTCGACAGAATAGAGGTCGTCATAAAGCAAGAGGAGATGCCTCTCGATCGGAGATGGTTCGACTTTGATGGCCCCGAACACGGCTGCCATGACTGGCATTTGATCGGCCACAGGGCGGGGCATTCGCGTGTCGTCCTGTGTGGGCAACGATCCCGTGCGGGTGAATTGGCCCCGCGCCAGATTACCCTCTGTAATCACCCCCTGGGAACCTTGACTCGCGGGCAGGGCCAGGTAAAGATAACCCCAATCGATTCGCAGGTCGTCACCCGACTTGGCGAGAATCGGTTGGGCTTGCGTTCCCATCCGCATCACTGTCAAGCCGCCAACTTGCTCATGCGACCAAACCACAGGCTCATCGGTGGTGTTGACCACGAGTTCGGCTGAATTGTCATAGTAAAGTGATGTCGAGTGCTCCTTGCCATCCACCGAGCGGAGTTTCCAGGTGAGATACGTTACTGGGCGTGAGAGGACTTGGAGATCATTGGGAAGCATGGCGGTCATGAAAATCAGGCTCACATGAATCCCGACTCCTTCAAACTCGTATAGGGTTTGCGTGGGTGAGACCTCAAGATGCACCTGAGGTAACGCGGGTACGTCGGAGGGACTGGCACCCATGAGGCGGTACGTGTGTCCATCAATCCTAACCAGACTGGTTAGAGCCTGCCTGGTGCCGGTCCAATGTCGGGTATCGCTGTCCGTGAGCCGGTCGGTGAACGACCAGATGCTGAAGTACGGATCACACGTCACCAGTGGCACTGCGGGGGGACGGAGCGCCGCGGCTGCCTGAAGCTGCGGAGAAAGGTTCGGGATTACAAGCAGAGCCAGGACGGCTATAGAGACTGTGCGAAAACTATATAAGAATATTTTATCATGATGAATCATGCTATTTATGACTGTTGACTTGTCTAGCATAATACGGCATAAGGAGCTAAACACATCGTCCGAAAACACCTCAGGGGGCCAATCCCGGAGCTAAATCCCATTTTCGCACCATCCCTGTACAGGCTGTCATCCTGAGGAGCCGCAGGCGACGAAGGATCTCGCATTGTCTTGAAAAATATCAGGGCGAGATTCTTCGCTTCGCCCAGAATGACAGCTTGGAACCGTTTTTCCACAGCCTGTGTAGCCGCGCCGCGAAGCAAAAGCAGCTCCCTCCCGCTTCGCCGTACTGAAGATTCACCCTGGCGGGTGACGACCCCACACAGCGACTGCGGCCGGCCCCCTTGCGTTTGTGTGCCTTCAGATCCTGGGAGGGTCGATCTAGAAATTCAGCTTCATTCCAATTTGCAACCAACGCGGATTGAAAACTGACGTCGACTGGCCGAATGTCGCGTCTGGTAGATTGCCGTCCACCCCGTTCAGGTTGGGATGGTTGAACAGATTGAAGAATTCAAAGCGTAATTGCAAGCCAACCCGCTCTGTGATGCGGTTGTCTTTGACGAGTCCCAAATCGACGCCGGCGAAGCTAGGGCCACGATAGCGACCCGGCATTAGATTGCCTTCTGTTCCCATCGCGGGTACTGGAAAGGCCGACGCGGGAAACAAACCGCTCAAGAAAGCTTGACGGCTTCTGCTCGGGATGTTGTCCCCAAAAGACGGGGCGTTGGGAAAGGAATAATTGTAACCGTCGCCGTTGTAATCGCCACTGCCTGGCTGCATGCCGATGACATTGCCGTTGGCGTCCTGGATGGGCTCAAAAGGTGCGTTCGTAAAAACCGTAAAAGGATATCCGCTCTGCAAAATCGTAGTGGTGGAAAATTCCCAACCGCTCAGCAGATAGCGTACCGGCTGGGGACCGACCTTCGGAGTCCCCGGTGTGTAGGTTCCGCTGAGAGAGAAGCGGTTTGGAGCGTCAAACGGGAACGGTTGCCAGTACGAGCTGATCTTGTTCTGGTCCGGATAATAATCTCCGTCGAACCAACCACTCGAGCGCGTGTAAGAAGCCATGAACGCGCCCCGACCGCTATAGCGCTTCTGTAAACTTAAAATCAAGGCGTTGTAAGTGACCTTGTTAGCGTTCGTCGTGTATTGGATGCTGCCAAACGACGGGAGGAGCCGGGTCAAGACATTTTTGTTCTCGATCAGGTCGCCGGCAAAACGGTTTATGTCGGTCCCTATGCATCCTTGCCTCTCGACGCAGCCCGTTAACTGGTCCACGGAATGGGAACCGCTGTAGCCTGCGCTGGCCATCAGTTGACCAGGCAACCGACGCTCAACCGAGAAAGAGTAGTTGTAGGTGCGCGGGGCACCCATATTCCGATCCATTGCTCCCACCGCCAATTGATCGCCAACTAGGCCTCCATGGGAATCCAGCGTGGTCGGTGGCAGAGTGGGGTAGGTAAACCCGAAGGGGTAGGTATTACTTGTACCCAACGCGAACACGGGTAACGTGGTCGTCCCGCGGAGGAAGGTGGGGAAAATAAACCCCGGCGGGTTGCCCTTTAAATCGTTTTCGTCGATTCCCAGCGTCAGCCAGTCGTGGTACACGCCGAACCCGCCGCGCACGGCCCAATCCCCTTTTCCGGTCGGGTCCCAAGCAAGACCGATGCGGGGACTGAAGGCGTTGATAGGTTGGTTATAAACATTGGAAACTTGTTTCATGACTCCGTTAGCGACCTGCAGGGCTTGCGTCGAACCGGTCCCCAAGAAGAAGTTGCCAAGTACCGTGCCCGCCTCGGGGTAAGGGTTCCCAAAATCGTCCCAGCGCATACCGAGAGTCAGGGTAAGATTGGATTTCGCCTTCCAGGTGTCCTCGACGAAGGCGCCGTCAGAAGTCTTCGCGTATTCATAGGTCTCTTTACCCGGTTGGCCCGTCAACGGGTCGTACGCAAGGGCGGTCTCGGAGTAAGGGTTATCTTGGACCAGTTCCAAAAGGTTGTTGAACTGGAAGTTGGGTATTGACCCTGTAGGGGCGAAAAGAGCTAAGTCATCGCCATGCCATCCCTCGTACCCGAATTTCAGGGTATGCGTCCCGCGCACCATGGTGAGGACATCTCTCCACCTATAGTTGTGCTGGATGAAGTTGCTGTCGGCAAAACCGATGCCGATGCCCGAATTCATGCCGACCACAAATATGGGAGGCACCTCGATATTCCCTGTGAGGCCATTGAGCCCTTGGGGGCGGGAAAACCCGGCCATGGCTTCATTGAGTGTCCTCGCACTGAAGGTGTGGGTCTCGTTCACCTGCAACGAGTCCGAGTCATAGCGATTGGTGGAGTCAAAGCCGGTGCGTATCGACGAAGTTTGATCGTTGTGCGTCATGCGATAGAAGTTTCCGTACAGCCGGTCTTTAGCAAAATAGGTGTCGATTCTGGTGTTCCACTGCAGACCGTTCCGGTACGGACTTGCCTCGTAGGTCCCGGAATCGATCATGGGCAAGTCGCAGGGGAGGTTAGCTGCCGCAGCAGTGCCGCATGTCGTCGGGAACAGATCCTGCGCCGTTTGCGAGACCACTCCAGAGGCCGCGGTTTTGATGGGGTAGGTACTCAGCAGTTTCGTCCCCAGGCTGTTCGGGAAGTTCTGCTGCGCCCATTGTACAAAGTGAGGATCTTCAAAAGTGTATGCTTGAATTCCCGTCGAAAAGGTCGACCTCAAAGGCTCTATCGAGAAGAAGAAATACGTATGCCGGCGCGGAATCACAGGCCCGCCGATAAGTCCGGAAAAGTTATTGCTCACAAATGGGGCATACGCCGGGCCGGTAAACTCCGATCGTGCCCACAGGTCCTGATTGGTAAAGTAGTCGCCCACGCTACCGTGATACTGGTCGGTGCCCGATTTCGTGGTCATCTTGATGATAATGGAGCTATTCCGCCCATATTCGACGCCGAAGTCGTCTGTTTCAGTCGAGACCTCTTGGATGGAGTCTGGGTTGGGGGTCAAATTCAGGTTGCCACCGTCAATGTTGCTCGTTACGTCCAGGCCGTCAAGCATGAACATGTTGCTAAGAAGGCTTTTTCCGTTCGCACTGGCTTCTACGGGCAATTCGGTAGCAAAGTTGTCGGGAATGGTGCTCGGGAGCCCGCTGGAGCAAGAGCCCGGGGCCGTCCCGACAATAACACCCAGACCGGTGACCCCAGGGGTGACAGCCGCTAGACCCAGAAAGTTGCGCCCCTGCAAGGGCAGCGTGTGTAGCTCTTGGCTCCCTATTGTCGCCTGCAGCCGACTGTCAGCCGTGTCCAGCAAGGTTGCTTGGCCGGTCACCTCAACCGTTTGCCTGGTTCCGGCCAGCGTTAGGGTCACGGGAATGTTCACGGTTTGTCCAGTGAGCAGAGTGACCTTGACCCTCGTAGGGTTGAAGCCGATGGCTGAAACCAATAGTTCGTAATCTCCTGGCGCCAGGCTATTAAAACGATAGTTTCCTCCGCTGTCGGTCGTCTGCTTGTTGCTGACCTGGGTTGCGGTGTTCGTCAATTGAACCGTTGCGTTGGGGATGACTGCGCCGCTCGGGTCGGTAACTACCCCCTGAAGGTTGCTACTGTATTGGCCATATACCAATTGTGAAAATAGGAGGATCGCCAGGGTAATCCACCACAGGCCCACGGCCCTGCGCCCGCAGCGACGGCAAGATGCCAGCAACCCAACGGATAAGACCTTAGCCCCTTGCGCGTGGAACCATGATAGTAAATTGCTCGTATTCATTGACGAATCCTCCCTCCTTCTCGCGGCGCTAAGCTCTAAACCACCCGAGCCCAGCCGCTATGTTTGATTACGTTTTCCTGCGACTCCTTTTCAATTCGCGCAAAGTTTACCGTTACCTTAAACCCATGTCAAGAGAAAATTTCTTCGAGAATTTCTTCGTTATTGGCAAGGACAGGTGGTTATTCGAATTTATGCCCCTCGGTCGCCGCGGGGACAGCGGGGCTTGGGGTGAGGGATTTGCAACGAGGAGCAAGAATCTTGAAACGCTCCACTAGACTTCTTCCGGAACTACATACGGCGCCCGATAAGTACCTCGCAACAGTTTATTCGCCTCGTCGTCGCCGATGACCTGTTCAGTTTTCGGATCAAAGTTGAGCGTGCGCCCTAGCCGGTACGAGGCATTCGCCAAGTGGATCAAAGCGCAGGAGAGGTATCCTTCCTCGATGGGCGCATTCTGCTCTTCCTTCTTCCCGCTGCGCACGCAACTGATAAAGTTTGCCCAGTTGTTCCCTTCGCGGGAGCCGCTGGGACCGCGCTCCTGCTCCTCTCCCAGCCAGGTGCGATAGGAAGGGAATTCCTCGTTCGACATCGCCATGTAACCCTTCGACCCGTAGAAGATATTCCCCACGGAACCGGAGACTCTCGGCGGTCGTGGGCGAGAAGAATTTCTTCGGGGAGGGCCCAGGAATCCCGGGATGGTGGATC
>Ga0187872_10001652_pt1 | contig 22018 bp, 21 predicted proteins | sample June2016WEW_16_4_FD_132973 | JGI IMG/M metagenome (GOLD analysis project Ga0187872, IMG submission 132973) | Peatland microbial communities from SPRUCE experiment site at the Marcell Experimental Forest, Minnesota, USA - June2016WEW_16_40 | ecosystem: Environmental > Terrestrial > Soil >...
CAAGTCTCCATGCGTGCGACAGCCAGTCGCTGAAATTTCCGGGAATACCGTTTCCTCTTCACCTGTGGTTCCTCTCCCGGAAACTGTGCCCATTTTTGTGTGTCAGTTCAAGGGTTCACTCCATTTCCCCTGTAGTACGCAAAAATTCCATCCACGTTTCGAATCTGACCCAGATAACACCCATCACCCCCTACGTTCAACCTTTATATGTCGTTGTCTGATAGAAAACGGCCGTAATCGTTGGACTCCAGCCAGTGGGATGAACCTGGTACAGGTACGAGCCAACGAGTTCCTCTCCCAACTCGTGTGTCTCGCTGCAAACGAAAGGCACCTGCAGCCCAGCAAGCACGGCCACCAAGAATTGGGTCGTCCGGTTCGGGTCAACGCTCGCGTGTGCATAGGGATGGAGTGAACCCCTAGAGTGAGACAGTTTGATGATGCACACTTTGCGGAGGAGTGTGATGTTACGCCTGGTCTCGCCCAGGGGTTCACTTGCACGAATTTCCATCAGATCAGATTTTGCTCGGGCTGTGCTAACTCTGCCAGCCCGTTTCCAAAGCAGATCACCTCGTGATGGTGAGCGGCTGCCTCGTGAGCAGGTGCATCGGCCGGACTGAACGGATGTCATCGATATGTCGCGGGCCACGAGGTCGAATTCATGCGACGACGCTATTGTTTGCGCGTGTCCGGGGTGTAGTGAGTCTGCAGATACTTGATGATCAGCGCGGCGGACGCATCGGGGATAGGGGCGCCGAGCGTCTTGCGCATCTTGGTGACTTCGGCTTCCCAGGTAGCCGCGGGCAGCGGCGGTTGCATCGTGATGTAGCGAGTGCTGTGGCACAGACTGCAGAAGCTCGCGGTTTCGGCGCGGCCTTCTCCTTCCGCCAGCTCAGGAGGATATTGCGGATAGGCGGAGACCTGGTAGACGGAATCGTCGGTGAGCGCCGCGGGAGCGGGTTGCTGGATCTGGCCGAGCGTGGCAGGCGCGTAACTCCCCTGTTCGACCTGAGCGAAGAGAATTCCCGCGACCAATACAATCGCGAGCGAGCCGCCGAGCAACAAGGCGAAGTAGCGTTTCACCAATCGCACGGGAGTTCCTCCTCTCACTCAGCGGCGCCGACGACAAAGTCCTGCCGCTCGATCCGGTTCCAGAGATAGCCGCCGGGATTCCAGACGGGCTGGTCGGGTTGCGTGTTTCCGGCGCTGTCGGAGGCGCGCACGGCGAGCGTGTAGCGGCCAGGAGCTTTCGGGGTCCAGGTGAATTCCCACGTGCGGAAGGAATAGCGCCCGAGGTCCTCGCCGAGCCGCGCGGGTTGCCAGGTTTTCAGTCCGTCGACCGAGACGTCGACCTTCGTCACACCACCATAGCCGCTGAAGGCGATGCCGCGCACCTGAACGGGCATTCCCGCAGGAACCTTCGCATCGCCGTCGGGTGAGATGAGAAACGAGCGCACGGGCATGCGATTAATGGGAATCATCTTGACGGTTCCGGCCTTCACGTCTTCAGGACTTGTATTCCCCCGCGGCGTGTCCGGGATGCGATACGCGGTCTTCATCCAGAAGTTGTCGTCCGTTTTGTCTAGGACGCGGATCCAGGTGAGGCATTTCATCCAATAGGTGGCGAAATAACCGGGCACGACCAGGCGGACGGGGAATCCGTTGAGCATCGGGAGCGGCTCGCCGTTCATCGCGTACGCGACAATGCACTCATCGAAGACGGGGTCGGTCATGTCGAGCGACTTCTGGAAGAAGTGCGAGCCGTAACCTTCGGGCCCCGCGCCGCTCTCGAGTCCTTGAAACTGAACCTGCAGGGAACCGGTCTTCGGAGCGGCTTCGCGCATAAGCTCGCGCAACCGAACGCCGGTCCATCGGGCGTTGCCCATGGCGCCATTGCCCCACTGGCCTCCGGCAACGCGCGGCTCGAGACGGCTGCGGCTGTTGCCGGAACATTGATTGACGGCGGCGATCGTTTCGGCTGGAAATTTGCGAATCAAGTCGGCCAGGCTGTACGAGACCGGCTTGGCGACGTTTCCCTCGACACGCAGGCGCCACTTCTGCAAATCCACGGCGTTCGGAATACCGTCGAGATGCCAGCGAACGTAAAACGCGTGATTGGGAGTGATGGCCGTTTGGAAATAGGACTGGGGCGTTTCCAACTGAACCCCGCGGTCTGTGAGCAGAAGCAGAGGCGCTTTCTGCGGCTCGGTGACATATGGGCCCACGGAATTCCAGTAAGGATTTGCCCCGGGACCGGTGAATGAAGGCATCGCAGAGGATTGTTGGGCAGCCTCCGAGCGATGCGCGATGACACCGAGCGCCAGAGTTCCTCCGGCGGCGCCAAAAAGGCTCAGCAAAGAACGACGAGAAAGAGCAAAAGGGCTGACCGGCGGACGATTGGCCATCGAAGGACCCCATCAAGAGGTTAGTACATCGAGCGGATTATACACGCATACGCCATGTCCTCGCGGAATGAAGCGACAGTTTCGGCCAGCCGCGTCGCTGCGCGCGACTCAGCTACGCTACTCCGCATCGACCAATCGCAGCGTCGGGTAGTGGGCTACTTTGACAATTCTTTAGCTTGAGCCGCCTAAGCAGGCGTATCATCATTCAGGAACGGGAAAGAAAAAACGTAGAAGCGGCCGGCTGTGGGAAGTGTCCCACTTGGTTGCGCTGCCCAAAGCCGAAGACAGGGGGGTAGAAAGAACGGCGTAAGCTAGAATCAACTAAGATGGTCGCCGCGCTCAAGCAGCTAACACTCTTTCTTGCAGGCGGCATCGAGGTCGCTGCTGCAATCATTGTCGGCTTTGCAGCCATCCAAGCCACGCTACGGGCCTTTCCCCTGTTTATTCCGCGCAGAACCCTATTGGGCGATGAAGTAGAAATTATTCGACTGAGCCTCGGACGCTGGTTAACGCTGGCTATCGAGTTTGAACTTGCCGCAGATATCCTGAGAACCGCCGTAACGCCCACCTGGAATGACATTGGCCAATTGGCGGCCATCGTCGTTCTCCGGACGGTGCTCAATTACTTTCTTCAGAGGGAAGTGAGCAAAGCTGAATCGCGCCGCCAACTGGAATCTCAACACTCGTAAGGTCAAATCAATTTCAAAGTGGCCCACTACCCAGTGTCGCTACCGTTTGACGGCCAGGACTCCATGTGCTAAGAGAGGCGCGCGGAGAAGGCGTTTGCGGCGAAAAGGCAAAGGCATTTTCTTCTATGATCTTCCCCCTGCGTTTGACGCAAGGCTTTTCCCCGTCGACGGAAAGGGGCGTGCGCCATGAAGAAAGTTCTGAAGTGGCTGGCTTCGGCGCTGTACGGGCTTGTGATGATCGAAGTGGTTATTATGATCAGTCCGTTCGCGTTCTATTGGTATTCCCTGTACGCACCCACGCTCCAAGGATTGCATCGCTGGCGCGCTACCGCATGGATGGAATCTTTCTTCCTGCCGCATTCGGTAATCACGACGAGTTCCTTCCTTGAGTTCTTGCGGTGGCAGTTCGGCTCCTGGGCTTTCGGTCTGGGACTGCTGGCCGCGCTGATCTGCGGCGTGCAGGTGTACGCCACCAAGCTGTTTAAGCGGAAGGCGGCCACGGGCTGGATGTATTCGCACATTCGCCATCCGTTTTACCTGAGCCTGGCAGTGGCGGGGTTCGGATTACTGACGATCTGGCCGCGAATCATCATCCTGATCCTCTATCTGGGCATGCTCTTCCTTTACTTTTTTCTAGCCCGCTTCGAGGAGAAGCAGGTGGAGGCGGCCCATCCCGAGTACGCCGAATATCGGAAACGCACAGGAATGTTTTTGCCTGGGAATCCGGGCGGCAAGCTCTTTCATTTGCTGTTCGGGTGGATTCCGAATCGCGGCCTGGCTCTGACCGCGTCGAGCGCGGTGATCATCGTGCTGGTCGTCGGCGGAGCGCTGGGCCTTCGGCGATATACGATCGGCCATGCTGCTATTGAACTCATGTCCGCGGACAATACAATGGCGATCGCTATCTGGCCGACACCGCCCGACAAGATTCAGCAAGTTGTCTCCGCGGCCCTACAGGACGAAAGAGTCCGCGCGGCGCTGGAGAAGGAACCCGGGGCAGCGTTCACGGCCCACCTGCTTCCAAAGGACTACGGCATGGTCAACATGTTCGCCGATGTGGGAACGGACCACCGCATGTTCAGCAGGGTGTCCGTTCGCCGCCTGGCATCGTGGGTGGGGTTCGCAGTTCCGTCCGTCGATCCTCATCACAAGAACCGGATCATGGGAACTCCGCAAGACAACTACAAAGTAATCTTTTCCCGAGTCGATGAGCCCGGCGATACGCAACTGCCGGTTGCGAAAGTGACCGATCTCTCCGCCAAGATGACGCCGATTGTGATTGCGAACGTGGGCGGTGCGACCCCTATCGTCGAAAGTGTGATGATTCCGCCTCGGCGCAGTTTCTGGGGCGACATCACCATGCCGATGTTTTGATTGGGTTCCCGGCAGCTTCGGAAGCTATCACGTCCAGCGCTCGGCTGGATTGTGGCTATCTAGTCCTTCTGCATGGGAAGCGCCGGGTCGGCGGTCCATTCCGTGAGTGAGCCGTCATAGACCGCAACGTTCTTCTTGCCCAGAAGCGTCAGAGCCAAAGCGTCGCTGCTGGCGGCGATTCCGGCCCCACAGTAAGTGATAACCCGTTCGGCGCTCATCGCGCCGGAGGCCTCGAACCGCTCGCGGAGCTGTTCCGTCTCAAGGTAGGCGTGGGTCTGCGGATCGACCAGCGATTGGCAATACACGTTAGCGCTTCCGGGTATGCGTCCGGCGCGGGCGAATCGCTTCTTGTCGCCGCGATGTTCTTCAGGCGATAGTGCATTCACGAGTTTCGTATCATTCGTGTGAAGTGAATCCAAGACCTCCTGCTTCGTCACCATCAGCCCCGGACGAGGACGCGGCCGAAAACGCCCCTTTGGATAGCTGGCAGGCTCTGTAGAGGTGAGCCGATCTTCTGATGCCCACTTCTGCCATCCGCCGTTCAGCACGCCCGCCGCGTCGAACCCGCAAACGCGAAGCATCCACCACACTCGCGCCGCCCAGGCATGATTCGAGCGATCATAGAGAACGACGCGCGTGCCCTCCCCAACGCCTAATGTCTCCATGGCACGCGCAAATTCTTCGGGCGCGGGCATCATCATCGGCCGTGGATCATTCTTGGCGGAGAGTTCCGTTAGGACATCAACGAAGACGCTGCCCGGAACGTGGCCGCGCTCCCATTCGTCTCGGCCGCCTACGAATACGTAACCACCGTCGTCCGTCGCCTTCATGACGACGCCGCAGTCGAGAATGCGCAGGTCGGGCTCGCCCAGGTGGCCGTCGAGCCATGCTGTCTCGATCAAAGGGGATGGAAGTGTCGAGTCGTTGAATTCCTCGCTCTTTTCATTTCTCAATGTTCATTCCCTCAAACTTTGTGTGGATCTCCGACACTGATGATGCGTCGCTTCGCTCACCAGTATCTCCTACCTGGCCTGTGCCCGGGATCTAGCTCCCGTCACGAATGATACGGCAGGACTCGATGTCGAAGGTAACGTCTCCGATCGTCAGCCGTGTCTGATCGCGGAAGCCAGCGATGAAGCGCAGAAAACGCCAGACGTCGGAAAAGTTCGTGGCCAGGCCAATGGACGCGCGAATGGAACCAGCGCTCTTGTGGCTTCGATCCTGCATCAGTCGCACGAAACTGAGCAGATTGACGTCGGGTCCCATTGCTAATCCGGCCTGCATGTCCTAGCGACTACCGCGTGCAAACGGGAACGACTCGCCAACCAGCTTGAGCGCTCCGGAGGCATTTTGCGTGAATACGAGGATGTAATCGTCCGCAGGAGCTTTGAAATAACTCAGCACACAGCGGCGGGTACGCTCGACATGCTCCGTCATTGCCACCGAGGTAGGGTTAGCGGAGTGGGGGTTGCCAAAAACGCCGGACTGCAACATTTCGAAGTGCTGGTTGAGTTGCGACTCGGCATAGAGAGAGGCCCCGGTATAGTCGAGGTACACTTGGTGCCGTTCATCCAGCCGTCGATACTCGGTCGCGCGCAGCTTATCCAGCAAGGCTGTACTGACGTAGCTCGGGTACCGAACGACGAAATCCGCGTACGCTTCATCCACGTGCAGGATTCCGTGTGCGCCGCCTTTTGCCATAGACGCGTCTAAATCCTATGCCTTCACGCCTGCTTTGCGAAGGATGGTCATCATGGGGCACCAGTTTGTAAAGGCGGATTGGAACAGGTTCAAGCCTACGAAGGCCGTGAACAGAAACCAATACGGATTCACCCAGTATCCCAATGCGAGTGAGAGCAGGACGAACACACCAGCAATCAATCTGACATAGCGTTCTACGTTCATGGCACGGCCTCCTTTTTCAATCGGCTACGGGCACAACATCGTTGCCAACGGGCGGGGCAGTTCTTGCGCTGCCACGTTCACTCAAGTAATAAAGAACCGGAACCGTCATACGAGAGAGTACCGTCGAAGCGACCTCCCCTGCCATCAGGGAAATAGCCAGCCCCTGGAAAATCGGGTCGAAGAGAATCACGCTCGCACCAACCACAACAGCGGCAGCCGTCAGCAACATGGGACGGAAACGCACTGCTCCAGCATCGACCACGGCTTGTTCGAGCGGCATTCCGTGCGAGCGGCGTAGTTCGATAAAGTCCACGAGGATAATTGAGTTGCGGACGATAATTCCAGCGCCCGCGATGAAGCCAATCATGGAAGTGGCAGTGAAAAAGGCACCCATCAACGCATGAGCCGGCAAGATGCCGACGAGCGTCAGCGGAATCGGAGCCATGATGACCAGGGGTGTTTTAAACGAGCGGAACCAACCCACGACCAGCACGTAAATCAGCACCAACACGGCAGCGAAGGCCAAGCCAAGATCACGAAATACTTCGACGGTGATGTGCCATTCCCCATCCCATTTCATCGAGTAGCGATCCGTGCGGTCCGGTAGCGTCGTGCCGGAGTATTGCTTCACGTGATAGCCGTCTGGCAATTGGATCTTGTTGATTGCATCGCTCATTTTCAGAATGGCGTAGACGGGACTTTCGATCTCACCCGCCACGTCGCCCGTGACGTACACCACGGGCCGTAGGTTTTTGCGATAGACGCTCTGATCAATCGTGGTCTCCTGAGTGCTTGTGACCTCGCGAAGAGAAACCTGTCCGCCTGAGGAGGTGGGCAACTTCAGGTTTTCCAAGTCTTCAATGCTTGAGCGATCCGGTCGAGCTAGGCGCACCTCGATCGGGACATCTTCCCGCGATGTGGGATCGTGCAGCAGCCCCGCCGAGGCTCCGCTCAAGCCAATCTGCACCGCGCGCGTAACTTCTGCCGCCGAGATGCCTTGCAGTGCAGCCTTGTCGAGGTCCACCTTCATGTCGTACTTCTTCTGTGGATCTTCCACATACCAGTCAACGTCCACCACGCTTGGAGTCTCCTGGAAAATCTTCTTTATCTTTGCGGCGAGTTCAGTCTGGCCTTTGTAATCCGGCCCGTACACCTCCGCCACGAGAGTTTGGAGAACCGGCGGACCGGGCGGAACTTCGGCGACCTTGATCCGCGCGCCGAAGGGAGCGGCAATCTTGTCCAAGTCCGGCCGCAACCTGCGGGCGATTTCGTGGCTCTGCGCCTTGCGATCGTGTCGAGACAGAAGGTTGACCTGGATATCGGCTTGGTTGGGCTGGTTGCGCACGAAGTAATGGCGGACGAGACCGTTGAAGTTGTAGGGCCCCGACGTGCCCGCATAGATCTGGTAGTTGATGACCTCCGGTTGCTGGCCCAAGTAGCTGCCCAACGCCTGTGCCGCGCGAGTAGTCTGTTCAAGCGGTGTTCCGTCGGGCATGTCGATGATTACCTGGAACTCGCTCTTGTTGTCGAAGGGGAGCATTTTGACCTGCACCCACTTGAGCGGGATGAACGCTAGTGCCGCCACGAGCAGCACGACTACGCCGCCCAGAAAAATCCACCTCCGCGTCGGTTTCTGGATGAGGGGATTCATCAAGCGGCGATATAGTCGCGTGGTCCAACTTTCGGTCTCATGCGCGGACGTGGAGCGATCGGCATAATGGTGCAGCAGTCGCAACGCAGCCCAAGGCGAAACCACGAAAGCTACGAGCAGCGAGAACATCATGGCTGCCGAAGCGCCGACCGGAATCGGTCGCATGTAAGGACCCATTAGCCCGCGCACAAATGCCATCGGGAGAATGGCAGCGATTACAGCGAAGGTAGCCAGGATCGTCGGGTTGCCGACTTCGTCCACCGCCTCGACTGCAACGTCGGCTAGCGAGCGGCCGCGATTTTCGGGCAGGCGGAAATGCCGAACGATGTTTTCGACCACGACGATGGCATCATCCACTAGGATGCCGATGGAGAAAATCAGCGCGAAGAGCGTGACACGGTTCAACGTGTACCCGAATAAGTAAAAGATGGCGAGAGTGAGGGCGAGTGTGACAGGGATGGCCAACAGAACGACGCCCGATTCACGCCAGCCCAGCGCCAACGCAACAAGCAACGTAACGGAAATCGTGGCAAGGAAGAGGTGTTTGAGGAGTTCGTCCGATTTGTCCTTGGCTGTCTCGCCGTAGTTGCGTGTGACGGTGACCTTCAAATCGGTTGGCAGCGTATTGCCTCGAAGAGAATCGACCTTGTTCAAGACGCTCTCGGCAATCAGCGTCGCGTTCGCGCCCTTGCGTTTGGCCAAGGTAATTGTTACGGCCGGATAGTCTGCATTTGCCGCGCTTCCGCTCGTTCCCTTTGCGCTGGCGAACAGGACGTAGCTGTCGGGTTCCGCTGGGCCGTCCTCGATCTTTTCCGCCACATCCCGCAGGTACACCGGCCGTCCTGCGTGAACTCCTACCACGACTTGTTGCAGTTCTTCCGGGCGCGTGAAGAAGTTGCCTGCTTCGACCTGGAACTCTTGATTATCGCGCGCAAAGCTCCCGGCTTGAGTGCGTGTGTTCGCCGCCCCGAGCTGCGCGACAACGGAACCCGGTGTAAGGCCGTAAGCCGAGAGTCGCTGAGTGTCGAGCACAACGCGCACCTCTCGGGGCTGCCCGCCGATGATCGTGGTCTCGGAAACGTCATCGAGTTGCTTCAGCGAATGTTCGAGTTCTGCCGCGATGAGCCGCAACTGGTAGGCATCGTAGTTCTTGCCCCAAAGCGTCAAAGCGAGGATCGGCACATCGTCAATCGAGCGTACCTTGATAATCGGCTGCGAAACTCCCTGCGGAATCCGGTCAAAGTTCGAATAGAGCTTGTTGTAGGTCTTGACGATCGCGTCTTCTTCGTTCGTGCCCACATAGAAGCGAACGATCACCATGCTCAGTCCGGGGTGGCTGATGGAGTAGATGTACTCAACCCCCGGTATTTCGCGGAGCAGGTTTTCCATGGGCACCGTGGCGCGTTGCGTTACTTCCTCAGCCGAGGCCCCTGGCATCTGGACGAAGATGTCCAGCATTGGAACTGCGATCTGCGGTTCTTCCTCACGCGGCGTCTGCCGGATACTGAAAGCTCCGAGAAGGAGAGCACCCACGATGACCAGAGGCGTCAGCTTCGACTGAATGAAAATGTGCGCAATCTTGCCGGCCAGTCGTAGGACGTGAGTGGGCTTGCCCGGCTTGGCGGATGTGTCGCTCATTGCTGTACTGCAATTCGTTTGCCGGCTAGTTCACGATCTCCGGGTGCGGCCACGACCTTGTCCCCGTCTTGCAGCCCCGAGAGGACTTCAACCTTTTCTCCGGCGCTCTTGCCCAGGGTGACGTAACGCAATCCGGCTATCCGGTTCGCGTCCAGCACGTAAACGCCCTCGAGTTGTCCGCGCTCCACCACGGAGGTCTGTGGAATTAGAATTGCTGGCCGCTCGCCGCGAGGAAAATGTGCGCGCCCGAACAGACCAGAGCGAAGACGCGAGTCGACGGGCAATTCGACTTTCACGAGAAAACTGCGGCTCGCGGAATCGGCCGCTGGAACGACTTGCACGACTTTTCCAGAGAGCTGGATATTCCCCAGCGCGTCAATCGTCACTGGGGTAGCCTGCCCAATTTGGACAAGACGGATGTCGCTTTCGTCTACCGTGACTTCAAGTCGATAGTGCTGGGTATCCTCAATGGTGAAGATGGGCATGCCGGGCGAGGCGAGCGTCCCGGCATCAGCCTTCTTTTCGGTCACCACGCCAGCAAATGGCGCGCGGATGCGCGTGTAACCGAGCGCAGTTTGAGCTTGAGCAAGCGCGGCATTCGCTTGCGCCTGTCCGGCCCGCGCCATATCACGCCGCGCCTCCGCAGACTGACAGCGGGCTTTGGTCTCGTCGAATTCTTGCGGACTGACAGATTTCTTCTCGTAAAGTTGTTGATAGCGCTTCAGCGTGGATTCGGCGAGAGCAAGGTCTGAATCGGCGGCGGACACTTCTTTTCCCGCCGCAGTTGCGGCAGCCGTGGCCTGGTCCGTTGCGGAGCGAGGTTGCGCGTCATCGATCATCGCCAGTACCTGGCCGCTCTGCACGCGGTCTCCTTCATGCGCACGGATCTCCACGATGTTGCCCATCATCTGGCTCGAAACTTGACTTGTTTGTGCGGCGCGCACGGTTCCGACAGCTTCCAACCAGCCGGGTACCGTCGTCTTTTGCACGACAATCACAGAAATGTTGCTAGCCATTTCTGGTGGAGCGGTTTCTGCACGGCGTTCGTTCGTGCAGCCTGCCAACACTCCACCCAACGCAGTAATCAAGACGGAGAAGACCGTGATTGCATGATTTGTGCGACTCATGGCGTCACCACAGGAGACTGGGAATTTAGAGTTCCGCTGGCCAATTCCAGGTTGGCGTAGCCGGTGTGATAGCGATATAAGGCTTCCCAATAATCTGTCTGGCTGCGCCGCGCGGCTTCTTCCGCCGCGAGCAGATCGGCAATCGTCGAAAGACCGGAGTCGTAGCGGTCCTGATTGATGCGCAGACTTTCTTGCGCCTCAGCGATCGTTGCGCGAGCCACGTCTACCTGTTGACGGGCGGCGTCCAGGTCATAGTAAGCGCGACGGACTTCGAGCCGGATCGCGTCAGTAGCCATTTCCTTTACGGCTGAAACTTTCTCCTCCAGCGCTCGCTCATGGGAGAGCTGAGCCCGCTTGGCTCCGCCTTCGAAAAGATCGAACTGGACCTCAATCCCTGCTAACCAGTTGTTCCCGCCCCCTCCTGCGACGAACGTTGGGTTGTCGGCCTCCCACCCCCCAAAGGCATTCACCCTCGGGCCGAATGCGGATTTCGCGATGGACACGCTCTGCTGCTGCGCCGCTTCCTCCGAGCGGATGCGATCCAAGTCGGGGCGCCTATCCACAGCTTGTTTTTCCAGATCATCAAGCGATGTTGCTGGGAGATTTTTCTCTGCGAGGACCTCGACTGGATCGACTTCAGTCTCCGCGGATATGCCTATAGACGTGCTCAACTGTGCTCGCGCCAGTGCTAGATCATTCTGGGCGCGAATGAGTTCCTGTTTCCGCGTCGCCAGCCGCACCTGGGCGCTCAGGTAGTCGGATTCCACAACCACGCCGCTTTCGAAGCGATCCTTGCTGCGGTCTAGGATGGCCTGCGCCGTCTTCATGCTTTGCTCGGCGACTTCCAGTTGCTTCTTAACGAGCAGCACACGGTAGTAGGAATCCACAACCCGAAAAATGATTTCCTGGTCGGTGCGTTCAAGTTGATGCCCGGCGGCATCCTTCATGCGTTCCGCACGGTTGACGGCGCGCCAACTGCCGAAGGAGTCAAAGAGATTCCAGGTTCCACCGAGGCGGGTCGCGAAGTCGCCGAAGGGATCTGGCGTGTTCAGGACGTTTGGAGCAAAGTCTGCCGTCGTGAACCGCTGCTGTCGCAATTTGCTGCCAAAGACGTACACAGGGTCGTTTCCGATGGTTGCCGTTTCGGAAAAAGTGGCGTGCGGCAGGAGGAAGGATCGAGCTTCCTTCACGTCTGCGGAGGCAGCCTTCGTGTCGGCGAGCGCTGCTTTGCGTTCCGGGTTCTTCTCTAGCGCGATATTGACCGCCTGTTGAAGCGTAAGCGGAGAAGGTTCCTGTGCTTGCTGCGCGAAAACGAGATTGGGAAGACATAGCGCCAGCAGCATAGCTAGCACGATACCGAGTGACGATCGGGAGACACTACTACATTCCATAGAAGCAGCGCCTTTCACGCGAAGTCTCTGTCACCGCTCTTACATGGTCCCGCTTGGCGCGGCCGATAGTCTGTGACGGGAAACACCACATAATCGTATGCGGCGTCGCACAGGTAATACTCATCTTTGGACGCCCGCCGGAGCCAGCTTCGCCCACTCGGTTTTCTCTTCGACGATCTCGTAGGTGGTGTGCAGGCTGGCTGTTTGCTTCACCATTGCGCCCACCGAACAATACTTCTCTTCGGAGAGCCGGATTGCCTCCTCGATTGCGGTGGGATCGATTTCGAAGCCTGTGACCACATGGTGGATGCGGACCGAAGTAAACACTTGGGGCGGGCGTTCCGCCTGGTCGGCTTCCACTCGCACCTCATAGCCAGTCACCTTTTGGTGGTATTTCTGCCGAAGGATCGTGATGACATCAAAGGCCGTGCAGCCGGCCAGGCCAACTGCGACTAACTCAATGGGCTTGGATCCTGTGCCCCCGGCCGCATCGTCGAGCAGCACGTGGTGCTCGCTACCGGTTGTTGCGGCGAACTGCTGCTCTGCCTTAAGTGGTTGAGTAAGCAGAACCTTAGCGGTGATCATTTATACCTCTCTCAGGCCCCGGTGATTCAGAGCCATACAGATAAATGCGGAGAATTCGAATCTGTTACAGGAAAAAAGAGAACGGCAGGAATAAGATGGAGTGTCCCGACGGTTCCACGGAGATTGGGAGGGACTCGAAACACATGGCCATGGAGAACTTCCGCCTCAAGGTATTCCGCACCGTTGCTGAAAAGCTGAATTTCCGGGAGGCGGCCGAGGCACTTTTTTTGACTCAGCCTGCCGTCACCCTTCAAATCAAGGCGCTGGAAGAGGAACTTTCGATCCGGCTTTTCGACCGCAGCGGGAATCGGATTGTTCTCACCGAAGCCGGCGGCCGTCTTCTGAAACACGCGACCAAACTGGCGGCGTTGGCCAAAGCTGCCGAGCAAGACCTCGCAACGCTTAGCGGTGTGGAAAGCGGCGAGTTGCACATTGGGGCATCCACAACGATTGCCCAATACCTTCTGCCGAAGCTCGTAGGGGAGTTCGGACGGATGAATCCACGGGCTTCTCTCTCCGTTGTGAGCGGCAACACTTTGCAGGTTGTGGATGCTCTCTTGAAAGGGAGCATTCCGCTCGGATTAGTGGAAGGTCCCGTGATGCGCAGGGGAGTCAGGACGGAGTTATTTCTCGCCGATGAGATTGTGATGATCCTTCCCACACAGCATGAGTGGACCGGCCAGGCTATCTCACTGGATCAATTGGCCACTGAGGCGATGATATTTCGCGAGCGGGGTTCAGGAACGCGCCGCGTGGTGGAAGCTGCATTGCGAAAGGCAAAGGTTCCCCTGAAGAAACTGCGCATCGCAATAGAACTCGATTCCACCGAGGCGATCAAAGCGGTGGTAGAGACTGGACTCGGTGTGGGTTTCGTTTCTGCGCGTGCCATTCACAAGGAACTGAAACTCGGGACGCTTCAAATCGGCCTGGTAGAAGGTCTTCGCATCCGCCGCAAGTTTTCCATCATCCGATTGCCCGGTCCTCAGCCGGGCGGTTTGGCCGGTGCCTTCCTCCAATACTTATGTGGCATCCGCGACCGCTCCACCAATCACTCGCAGGCCTCCTAATAAGCTGATAAGCCAGAGTGAAGACTCATAAGAATTGCTGCTTGGACGAGTGTCCCTTCACCCGCCGATACTTGCTTCTGACTGGCAGGCACAGGTCGGTGTTTTTTGTAGCTGTGCTTCCAGGAGGGACGCTTGAACAGCAAGACGCTTTTCTTTGTTGGATTGATTCTCTGCGCCACGGGCGTGGTCCCACCGCCGATGGCTCTTTTGCTGGGCCTTGCGTATGGTTTCTCGTTCCTTCATCCCTATCATGTGGACAGCCGCAATCTTTCTAGATTCCTTCTACAGGCCTCTGTGGTAGGCATGGGGTTTGGAATGAACCTACAGGACGTGCTGCGCGCAGGTAGGAGCGGGCTGGTTTACACGGCTGGGGGTATTGCGTTCGCACTAGGCTTCGGGCTACTCGCGGGACGTTTGTTGGGCGTAAAGCAGAAAATATCGTTTCTCATCACCGCCGGTACCGCGATTTGCGGAGGGAGCGCAATCGCCGCGGTTGCGCCGGTCATAGATGCCGATGAAGAGGAGACAGCGGTTTCCCTGGGCACGATATTCATTTTGAATTCGATTGCCTTGCTGATTTTTCCAGCCATCGGCTGGGCCCTCCATTTGACTCAGCAGCAGTTTGGCCTCTGGTCGGCGCTGGCGATTCATGACACGAGCTCCGTCGTCGGCGCCACATCGCGTTTCGGAGCCGTGGCGCTCGTCGTAGGGACGACGGTCAAGCTGACGCGCGCATTGTGGATCGTGCCTGTTTCAGCGGGCGCCGCCGTATTGACGCGGTCGAAGAGGCGAATTCACTGGCCCTGGTTCATTCTGCTGTTTTGCCTCGCGGCCGTCTTGAACACGTACCTGCCATCCTTGAAAAGCGTATCTGGCACTCTAAGTCACCTCGGAAAGTTGGGTCTCACTGCCACGCTTTTCCTGATCGGTACGGGGCTCTCCGGCGCCACATTGAAGCGCGTCGGTGTGCGCCCTCTGCTGCAAGGCGTAATTCTGTGGATCGTCGTTGCGATATCGTCCTTGTGCCTGATCGTCGCCCGTTTGATCTCCCTCTAACCGAAGACGAGGTGATCTTCATTCCCGATTGTCGCCGTTTTGTCCGTTCAGGGTTTAAGACGCGGCCTGCCTGTGACAAGGATCATAACTTCTTTTGATGCCAGGCGTGCCATCCCTATCTACGACGAGGCACACAAATAAATGCAGAGGAGTAGCTTTTGTTATAGGAAAATGCGCAAAGAATTGGAGTAGGGTTGTGGGGGACTAACTTCGGTTAACTTCGCTTGCGTGGTTTCTGGTGATATCCCTCATTAATCCTCGATAGTCCGTCATCAATTCGCGTCTAAGTTTCGCAGCGACACGCGGGTCCGGCGATTCATTTGGCGCCGTTCGGCACTGCTGGATCGACTTCTCCAGGCTCGATAGGAACGCCTTGCAGGGCTCGCAGCCGTCCATGTGCTTTTCCAGCTCTGCACAAAGAGAATCATCAAGCTCGTCATCGAGGTAGTCGGAAAGTTCGGCGAACATTTCCTTGCAGCGCCGCTGGCGTGGCTGTGCGGAGAGTTGATTTTCTCCGGAGGGTTTTGCCGCCTGACGGCGGATACGATGCTGGTCCTGTTTGGCTAGTTCTTTTCGCACGAAAAGTCGCGCCCGGTGCAACCGCACGCGGATTGTCCCTAGCCGGAGGCCTGTGATTTCGGCGACGTCTCCGTCGGACAATTCCTCCATGTCATGCAGCACAAGAATGAGTCGATACTCTACAGGTAGCTTCTGCACTGCCTCCCGGAGACGCTTCGCATTCTCGCGACGCAACAAGGAAGTCTCTGGCGTTCCATCGGGATTACCCGATAGCTTCTGCAATTCCCTGCGGTCGGGCATCAGCTCTTCGAGGGATAGGGCTTCTTTGGGTGCGAACTTGCTTCTGCGGCGGCTCATCAGACAGCGAGTCTTGGCTACCTTGTAGAGCCAAACCATCAGAGCCTTGGGATTGTCGAACTTTGGCAGGTTGGGAACCGATTTGAGAAGCACTTCCTGCATGGTGTCCTCAGCATCTTGCCGCTGCCCGCACACTTTCATGCTGAAGGAGAAGACTGTGTTCTGTAGCAAAGCCAGCGCTTCTTCCAGAGACTTCGGGTCCTTTCGCTGAATCAGTTGAACGACTTGCTCAATCTCGGGTCGCACGAGCTAACTGTAGCACAACGGGTTGCACCTGAATTTGCCAGCCCAATTCAAGGAATGAAGAGATGTAACCTTCAAAAGTTCACAAGTCTCATCGCACGCCAAAGTGACGAAAGACGTGAACCTTCAGGCCGTCGATCAAGATCAGGAACACCAATACGATGGCAAGCAACGAAGCAACGAAAGACCAGGAAATCGGAGCCATGAGGATGCCGCTCGTCGCCATGAGGGTAACCACAACAATGTCAGCGGCCGAGCTCAAGATCAGCCAGCGACTGGGGAGCGAATGCCAGAGGCGATTGCGCTCGCGCACGAGATAGACATTGCCCTGGCCAGTGAAGACCAACATGAGGAAAACGAGTGTCTGGAGCTGCCGAAGCGGCAAATGAAGGGCATCTCTGCCGATAAAAAAGACCGCGAATGAAAGAATCAGGACAAATCCGGCGAGTGTGCCGGCTGTAAACATCAGAGTGCGGATGTCCCAACGGTCGGGCCGCGACGAAAACGACACGCGGTCGGTAGCGATGGACATGGTGACGAAATCGTTGGTGAACAAGAGCAGAACCACGAGCAGAGGGGTGATCACAAATGTTCCGGTGAGAATCAAGCCAACACTGAGGAAGACGGCGATTTCGAGCGTTTTGATGATTTTGTTGAGCGTGTACGTCAGCATCCGCTGATAGATTCTGCGCCCGGTTTCGACGGCACGGAGCACGCCCACGAGACCGCTCTCCGTGAGGACGACACTCGCGGCAGCCTTGGCCACATCGGTCGCTGTGGAAACGGCGATGCCCGCTTCAGCCTGCTTCAGGGCAGGGGCGTCGTTCACGCCGTCACCCGTCATACCGACGACGTGCCCTTGCCGCTGAAGCGCCTCAACCAAACGAAATTTGTCTTCCGGAAAAACTCCGGCGAAGACGTCATAATGTTCCGCCGCTACCCCAGCGCCGTTGCGCAAGCTCTCGGCCGAGCCTACGCGATCGCCGATACCTACTTGTAGCGAGACGGCACGGGCGGTCGTGACTCCGTCTCCGGTCACCATAATGACGCGTACGCCCATACTCTTAAGATTTTGCATGAGCGCTTTGGAGTCGTCCCGGATGGGGTCTTCAAGCCCAAGGAGGCCTACAAGCTCCAGCGAGGGTTCTGTTCCGGCAGCGACGGCGAGAACTCGTGCACCTCGCCCTGCGAGCCGTTCGACTTGGTCTGCAAGGCTTGCTCCGTCGCGAACCAGAGAAATAACCGCATCCGGCGCGCCCTTGATGACCCGCAGTTTGCCCGCCGGCTGCTCGTAGATTGCTTCAGAGCGCTTGGTGGCCGGATCGAACGGGATGAACTGGATGCGATGTGGAACAGCGTTGAGTACGTTTTTGTCTTGTGCCGCCGCGAAAACGGCCAAATCGATTGGATCCTGCGTTGCTGTATCAGAGGCGAGAGCGGCCATGCGCAGCACTTCTTCTGAGCTTCGATCTCCGATCGGAAAAATCTGCCCAACTACGAGCCGGTTCTGAGTAATCGTTCCGGTCTTGTCCGTACACAACACATCCATCGCCGCCGCTTCCTCGATGGCGGAAAGGCGTGTCACGAGCACCCCGTGATGGGACATATCTAGCGCGCCCAGCGCCGTCGCTATGGTGAACATTCCGGGCAAAGCGACAGGCACCGAGGCCACCAAGAGGATCAAAGCGAATGGCAAGACTTCCGACCAAGGCAGGTGCGCAAAGGCGGCGTAAACGAGCAGGGCTCCAACGAGGACAGCATCAAGAATGACGAGATACTTCACGATCGCAAAGATGATCTCCTGTAGGTGGCTGACTGTCTTCGCAGTCTTCACCAACTCGGCGGTCTTGCCGAAGTAGGTGTGCTGTCCTGTTGCCGTCACCTCACCGCTAGCTTCGCCTCGTTTGAGCCGCGAGCCAGCGTAAACGGTCGCCCCGGCGGATTTCTCGACGGCCTGGGACTCGCCGGTCAGGTCTGATTCATCAGACTCTACAACACCCTCGAACAGGCGAAGGTCCGCCGGGACAAGGTCTCCTAGGCGCAGATGAATCACATCCCCGGGGACAAGGTGTTCGGCCGGGATGAGCTGCCAGCGACCGTCGCGCAGCACGCGCGCCTGCACGGAGAGCCGTTTGCGCAAGAGAGTGAGAGCGCGATTCGCCTGATTTTCCTGGACAAAACTCAGGATGGAATTGAACAGCAGCAAGACACCGATGATGGCGGCTTCGTCCAGTTTGTGAACCACGATCTCCAGCGCAATCGTGACCTCGAGCATCCAGGGAACCGGCGCCCAGAATTTGGCGAAGAAGGCGAGCAGCGGATGGCGCCGTTCTTCTTCGACCCGGTTCGGGCCGAATTGGCGAAGCCGGTCTTGCGCCTCTGCCGCCGTGAGGCCGGTCGGGGCAGCTTTGGCGGCGATGACTCGGTTTTCGTCCATGTGCCTGCAGGATTGTACGCCATCAACGGAGGCGCGCCCGCGGGACGTGCGCACATTTCAGGAACGTTTGCGAACGGGGCGCCGTAAAGGCGAATGAAATGCGAGGGGATCGAATCTACCGCGCCGCGGACGGCTTGCAACCGGCTTTACTGCGGCGGGCGGGCCTGGCGTTGCTGCTGCGCGGCGGTGGTCCAGGGTGGGACGACGCCGTTCATGCGCGCGTAGGCGATGGACTGGCCGAGATGCTCGTGAGCGTGGGCGACGATGTGGAGCACGATGTCGCCCACGCTGGTAAATTCCTGGAACTTCAAAGGCTTCAGCAAATCGGCGTCAGACATGTTGCTGATGCTCTTCTCGGCGTAGTCGAACGACCGATTGAGCTGTTCGATGATCTGGGCTTTGTCGGTTGTCGATTTCTCGTAACCCTGGAACTTGAAGCCGGGAGAGGGTGGCGCGCCAGCGATCGCCGTCAGCCCGAAATTGGCGCCAGCCATATGCAGGTAGACTTCGCCGACGGAGCGGACGCCTTCGGCGGGACGCCACGTGTATTTTTCCGCGGGCATCGCCTGCGCAAGGCTGACGATCTCCTGCCGCACGCCTTTCAGTTCGATCACTGCGCGCTGCCTGAATCCATAAGATTCGGACGTTGCGGACGACTGAGCGGTCTGCGCGAAGGCCGGAGCGATTCCGGTGGCCAACAGCAGAGCGAGTAGCGAAACCGAAACGCACAGACTCTTCATGGTCCATCCCCCCAGCCGGAATTTGCGATTTGGACCGTGGCTTGGCATCATTCGGAGCCGCGACCAAGGCGCTTTTCATTCCGTGCTATGGCCTCATGGTGCCGTTCCGATTGATCCAGCCGCCTCTAAAGAAGCGGTGACGCACCATGCTTTGGCCAAGCAGAAAAAGGATGACTGCCAAGATGCCTATAAACAGGAGGGTTCCAATTCCGAACCGGGGTGGCTTTCGTCCTCCAGGGGCCGTCGAATTCGAATCAGTTGTCATCAGAGTTGCCTCTTCGCCAACCAGGGGAGCCAATTACTTCTGCTGCCAATCACGGCCCGGGAACGACACACCGTAAGACAGGAGCGATTTACAGCCCGGTCGTCCGTTGTTCAGGATCCAGCTTTGGCTTCCCGGGCATATCTGCTAATTTCGTGCAGCAGCGGTCGCGCCGATGCAGGAACAGCAACTTTGCCGTCAAGAATTTCATGGCGGTTTACATTGGGGCCATACATGGCTTCGTCACCACTTTTGTCGGCTTGCACCACGGCGCCGTCGAGAGCCACCCCAGCGAAAACACCTTTGGCACGCGAATAGGACAGAATCTCCGCATTCAGTTTAACGTCGGTGCCAGCGGCGGCGGTCCGGCCCACCGGCCCGGCTGCTACAGAGGCGTCGGCTCCGAGCTTGAATTTGTCGCTGAGCAGGCTGTGCAAGGCGTGATCGTTCATAAAGAGCATCACGATGTCGGTGGAAGAGCCTCCGATCTGATAACCCACGCTTCCGCCTTCAATCGCCACAAACATGGGGGCGCTCCAACCATGCCCAGTGCGACAGGTTGCCAGTCCCCTGCCGTAGCTGCCGCCGAATATAAAGGCGAACTTCACGTCCCCTGGAATGATGGCGATACATTTCGCCGATTTCAGTAGATCCTGAGGAATGCCCTGATCCGGAGTGTTCATGATCTCCTTGAAGACCTGGGCAGCTTTGTCGGTGCGCTTAATATCATCCTCGCGATCCGAGGAGGCAACAGCAGTTGAAGTCACAAGCAGAGCTAGCGTTGCGACGACCAGACTCCGTTTCAACATTTTTTAATCTCCCTTCAAGTCTGAACTTACCAACGGAAACGCGCTACCGCATCATTGATTCGAATCCTCTGTTCAGTTTCGCCAAAAGTGGAAATCATCAGCGTAGATCACTGCAACGGTGGTGGGTGAACCGGATTCTTGATTCTTAACCTATAGCTCGTTCACCAACTGCTGAACGCACCTCTTATTCGGACGTTCTGCCCTTGCAGCCGGCGTGCCCGCACGCACAATCAACGTCCGGCGTCTTTTCCATAGCCGCGCACTCGGTGTTGCAATACTTGCCCGACGTGATCACGCACGAACAAACGGGGTGTGCGCACTTCTGGCCTTTTGCAGTCGTCATTTCTTTTCTCCTAGTGTCCGATCAACAGCGGTGATCCCAAACGGTATTTTAGATAGTGGGAAAAGGCGTATCTGTCCAATAAGGAACATATTTCAATTCTGGTCGCCGAGCGGCAAGCGCAGATACGGATGGAAATACCGTGAACGGCCCTGGCGTCTCCCCGCAGTACTTGTGAAGGAATTTAAGTAGAACTTATCGATGGCTTCTAGCTGAAAAAAGTCTTGCACTGCCGTTGCCGTGTGCGTTGGTTAGGTGCCACGTGCGGCGATGTCTAAGGTGCGGCCACGCCACTTGAAGTTCTCTCCTGAGGCTAGCCCGAAGTGAGAACAGCAGATCCTCCTTTACAGAGGAAGCGGCGTGGATTCTCAACGCATACTGTCCAAAATGGAACAGTTTCCCTCTTAGCGCGGCGACATACTTGGCCCTGGGCCTTCGCTTGATGTCTTGAGAGCGATGGCAAGTACCTGGGGAGATTATGAAATGGCCATAAACAATTCAGTTGTGGCAGTGTATCGCACGCATACGGAGGCGGATCAAGCCGTGAAGGAGCTTCAACGCGGCGGAGTCGACATGCACAAATTGTCGATCGTTGGGAAAGGGTACCACACGGATGAGCATGCGGTGGGCTACTACAACACTGGCGACCGCATGAAGTATTGGGGCAAAGTTGGTGCGTTCTGGGGAGGCTTTTGGGGGCTTCTGTTCGGCTCCGCTTTTTTCATGATTCCGGGTCTCGGCCCAATCTTAGCGGCGGGACCGGTAGTTGCATGGATCGTGGGAGCGCTCGAGAGTGCGGCGGTCGTAGGAGGATTGAGCGCACTCGGAGCAGGTCTCTACAGCATGGGAATTCCTAAGGACAGCATTGTGAAATATGAAGCAGCACTCAAGTCAGACCAGTTCCTGCTGATCGTCCACGGGACGGCTGCAGAGGTGGCTAAGGCCAAGGACATCATCGAGACTACGCATCCCGCCCAATTCTCACTGCACTCAGGCGAAGCGGTAGCAGCGGCAGCAGTTTAGCTTTCCTGCGAGTTGGTAGGGAGATTCGTAAAGGCAGAGGAGTACCGACGGACGAACCACTGGGGGAACGTTGGATCACTCTCCAGTGAAAGGCAGGTGAGTTGTGTTTCGCCATACGATTCCGGTAGGACGCGTCCTTGGAATACCTATCGATTTGGACTACTCCTGGTTCTTGATCGCCGCCCTAATCACTTGGATGTTGGCCGTTAATTACTATCCGGCCGAATTCAAGGGAGGCACGAGCGCGGAATACTGGTTGATGGGCGCTGTAACAGCTGTACTGTTTTTTGGCAGCATCGTTGTGCACGAACTGGCCCACTCGTGGGTGGCCCTTCGCTACAAAATACCCGTACAACGGATCACTTTGTTCGTCTTTGGCGGCGTATCCCAGATCGCAGGCGAA